>Ga0316207_10002679_pt1 | contig 17734 bp, 16 predicted proteins | sample 6weekpyrite_MG_FD_204943 | JGI IMG/M metagenome (GOLD analysis project Ga0316207, IMG submission 204943) | Microbial mat bacterial communities from mineral coupon in-situ incubated in ocean water Damariscotta River, Maine, United States -... | ecosystem: Environmental > Aquatic > Marine >...
CAGATGTCATCGTTTCGAAATCTATCGTTATTGGGGATCAAAGATCAAGTTTGTTGCGAGTCAATGAGCCTTAATGATTTTAGGAGTGTTATTCAGGTGCTGCTTAATGTGGAGCCTGATGAAATTTATAATTTAGCAGGGCAGAGTTCCGTAGGACTGTCGTTTCAGCAGCCAGTGGAAACATTGGAAAGCATTTGTGTTGGAACACTGAATTTATTGGAGGCTATTCGTCTAACAGGGAAAAAGATTAAGCTTTACAATGCTGGTTCTAGTGAATGTTTTGGTGATGTTGGTGATAGCAAGGCGGATGAAAAGACGCCATTTCATCCCAGAAGTCCTTATGCTGTTGCTAAAGCAGCAGCATTTTGGGAGGTGGCAAATTATAGAGAGGCGTACGACCTATTCGCCTGTTCTGGAATCTTATTCAATCACGAATCGCCCTTAAGGCCTGAGCGCTTTGTTACGCGTAAAATAATATCAGCAGTCTGTCAGATTGCTAAAGAAAATGAAGGGATGATTCGTTTGGGGAATATGGATATAAAGCGTGACTGGGGATGGGCGCCAGAATATGTAGAAGCGATGTGGTTGATGCTTCAGCAGGATCAGCCTGATGACTTTGTGATTGCCACTGGAGAGACCAACTCGTTGCAGGATTTTGTAGCGACTGCTTTTTCATGTGTTGGCCTTGATTGGCAAAACCATGTTGAGACTGATTCGTCATTATTTAGACCAACCGACCTCGCGGTGAGTAAGGGGAATCCGCAGAAAGCATCGAGTGTACTTGGTTGGGAAGCGAAGCATAAGATGAGAGATGTGGTTAAAATGATGGTTGATTCTCAGCTTGAGTTAAGAATATAGAGGTTTTGTCATCGTGATGAAATGATCTATTTGAAAATAGAGTGATGAAGGGTGTGTTATTATATTGCTCGTGATTTTGGGGTACTTCCAGTCTCAGTATTATTGATAATATCGAATGCAATCGGTATGACGTTTGATCGTTGGCAGGCTGTTAAGTATGTGTATTCTGCACCCATTTTCAATGGATTACTTGGAAGCTGTGTCTGACTAAGATGATTGTTAAGGATTAAGATGAAGAAAAAGGCATTAATTACCGGCGTTACAGGCCAGGACGGGGCTTACTTGGCTGAGTTGTTGTTGGAAAAGGGGTATGAAGTCCACGGTATCAAGCGTCGTACCTCATTGTTTAATACTGATCGTATTGATCATCTGTATCAGGATCCACATGAGCTAGAGCAACGCTTTATTTTACATCATGGTGATATGACGGACTCAAGTTGCTTGATTCGAATTATGAAGCAGGTGCAGCCTGATGAGGTTTACAACCTAGCAGCGCAGAGTCATGTGGCGGTTTCATTTGAAGAGCCAGAATACACTGCTGATTCTGATGCGCTTGGCCCACTTCGCATGCTCGAAGCCATTCGTCTCCTTGGCCTGGAAAAGAAAACACGCTTCTATCAGGCTTCTACCTCGGAATTATATGGCGAGGTGCAGGAGATTCCCCAGACTGAGACCACGTCTTTTTATCCGCGTTCACCTTATGCCGTTGCAAAGTTGTATGCCTATTGGATTACAGTGAATTATCGCGAGGCGTATGGGATTTATGCATGCAATGGGATTCTGTTTAACCACGAATCACCTAATCGCGGAGAGACTTTTGTGACGCGCAAGATTACACGAGCTTTGGCTAGAATTAAACTTGGCCTGCAGGAATGCCTCTTTCTCGGCAACATGGATGCGAAGCGTGATTGGGGGCATGCAAAAGATTATGTGGAAATGCAGTGGTTGATGTTGCAGCAAGAGAAGCCTGAAGATTTCGTGATTGCAACTGGTGTTCAATATAGTGTTCGTGATTTTGTTAATGCTGCGGCAGAAGAGTTGGGGATCAGTGTTACATGGAAAGGTGAGGGGGTTGAAGAGAAGGGGTATGATGCTAGTGGTAAATGTATAGTTGCGGTTGACCCTCGTTACTTTCGGCCTACCGAGGTTGAAACCTTGCTGGGAGATCCGAGCAAGGCAAAAGAAAAGCTGGGTTGGGCACCTAAGATACCATTTAGAGAGCTGGTCTCTGAAATGGCTAACGAGGATCTCAAGGCGGCTCAACGAGACGAACTGGTTAAAACCCATGGTTATAAGACTATGGACTACCATGAATGAGCGACCTTGATGCAAAAGTTTATGTGGCAGGCCACCGTGGAATGGTGGGGTCTGCGATTGTTCGCCTGCTGAAAGAGCGTGGTTATAGCAATATAATCACACGGGCTCATAGTGAGCTTGACTTGACTAACCAGCAGGCGGTACGGGATTTTTTTAAAGATGAGCAGCCTAATCAGGTTTACTTAGCTGCTGCGAAAGTAGGTGGTATCTATGCAAATAATACTTACCCTGCTGAGTTTATTTATAGCAACTTGATGATAGAGAGTAATGTGATTCATGAGGCCTGGAATATAGGAGTAAAAAAGCTACTTTTCTTGGGGTCTAGCTGTATATATCCAAAATATTCTCCACAACCCATGGGTGAAGATGTTTTGCTTGATGGCTCATTAGAGCCAACTAATGAGCCCTATGCTATAGCTAAAATTGCAGGCATTAAATTATGTGAGTCCTATAATCGCCAGTTTGGTACCGATTATCGTAGTGTGATGCCTACTAATTTGTATGGCGTCGGCGATAGTTATCATTTGGATAACTCACATGTTATACCAGGGATGATTCGGCGATTTCATGAGGCTAAAATGAATGATGATGCGTGTGTTGTAGTTTGGGGAACTGGTACGCCATACCGTGAATTTTTATATGTAGATGATATGGCTGAAGCCTGTGTGCACATAATGACATTGAATAAAATTAAATATGATGAGCATACCCAGCCAATGTTGAGCCATATCAATGTGGGGTCAGGTAGTGAGGTGACAATATACCAGCTTGCAGGAATAATTAAAGACGTGGTTGGATATAGTGGTGAAATAGTGTTTGATAATACAAAACCTGATGGATCCCCTCGTAAATTCATGGATAGTAATCGGTTGAATAATTTAGGCTGGCAGCCAAAGACTAAATTGAGAGATGGATTAAGTATTGCGTACCAAGACTTTTTAAAATTAGACTTAAATAAAGAAGCATGATTGATGCGAATAGACAGAGATTTTTCATAGCTAAATATTAGTGGTGATGAATGAATTATTGTTAGTGTAGTGTAGTGTAGTGTAGTGTAGCTGTGTTGAGTTTTGTGAAAATATCAGGCTTCAAATGGTTGATGCAGAGTGGTTGGTACAAGGGGTTTGTTATCAAGTAGTCAATGAGTTATTGGTATAGCACGCCCCCCCCCTCAATAATTATTAGCGAGGTACTGGTGAAACTGGTTGGTGTTGCATCAGTATGCTGTTATATATCTAACTTGTCGTTTTAATTTTGTAGTGCCTAGACTCAAAAGCAAGCGGGTTAAATGATTCATTTAGTAGTGTATGATCGTCGTTTCTCGATATCCCACAGTTCCGAAAATGGGTAATGTAAGATGATTAAGGGATTATTAAGATTGCCCGACTTATCTCTAGTTCCTAGTCGAAAGTTTGCCACGGTTGTGCAAGTCGTGGGTGGATACGTAAATATTAGTATCGTTATTATTCAGGGCTTGTTATTAATCCCTGTTTATTTACATTTTATTGGTGCTCATACCTATGGTTTATGGTTAGCATCGGGTGGCATACTTGGTATGTTGGGATTAATGAATTTCGGCATTAGTAGTCTACTAATACAGCGAATCACCCATGCCTATGCACAGCGACACCTTGTTCAGGTTAGTGCATATTTTATTAATGGAGCTGTTATTTATCTTGGAATTTGTTTGCTGTATGCGTGCGTTGGCTGGTTAGCTTCTATTTGGTTACCCTCAATATTAAAGTTAACGGGTGAAGAAGCAGAAATAATACGTCAGTGCTTTCAGTTAGCTGTATTAGCAATGGTAATTGGTATATTTAATGAGTGTTTAAGGTGTCTATCTCAAGCATTGTTACGGCCGATGGTTCCTGTCGTTAGCATAGCAATTGGTCGCATTATAGGTATTGGGGCGACAGTCTGGATGTTGTTTAATAATTATGGCCTGTGGTCAATTCCTATGGGTCTTCTTATATCTGAAAGTGTTATTTTTGGTGTAAATTTAATAAGTTCTCTAGCTTTATTATGGCGGTTGAAAGTAAAGTTTTGTTGTGATTTTAGTATAATTAAGGAATATCTGAAGACGAGTCCCGTGCTATTGATGGCAAGGCTTGGAGACACCCTACCGAAGGAGTCTCAACCCTTGCTAATTACAATTTTCCTAGCACCTGAACTGACGACTGCTTACATGATAACTCGTAGGGCTGCAGATATTGTTTTGCAAATCTTGAACGTGATTGTAGGGTCGACTATGAGCACATTTTCTCATCTTGCTGGTAGTGGTGATAATGAGAAAACAAAAATAATAGCTGTAACATTGCTTACTATTAGTTTTTCAGTGGGGGTAATAGGATTTTCAGTTTATACAGGGGCTAATTATGAGTTTATTTCTTTATGGGTAGGAGAAGTCTTCGCGCTTGATCAGAATGTTATTCTTTTTATAGCCCTTGGCTTTTTTGCGCGTACATTTCGTGGGCTATTAGCGCAAATGTTGTATGGTTTGGGTAAATTTAATTTTCCCTCAGTTGTTATCTTAATGGAAGGGGTTTTTCAAATAGGGTTAACCATTTGGCTGTTAAGCATGTTGGGGGTAATTGGGGTTCCTTTAGCTTTTTTATTATCTTGCTTTGTTGCTGTGGTAGTGCTTGGACTCCGTTTAAAAAAGGAACTTGTAATGAGTTTCAGTTTTATTGGTATATTTAGGCCTTTTTTATCTGGAATTGTTATTTTTGGGTGCAGTATAACTCTAATGAAAGTATGGGGGGGGGTAGATTCGTGGGGTGGATTTATATTGTACTTAATACTCCTTATGGTTGGTTTTTTAATGATATACGTTTTAACGAATTGGGGTAAATGTCGTGAGCTTTATGGGCGTATTGTTTCATAATAAAATTAAAATAAAACAATGATTATTATTGTTGTTGAGTTGCAAAGCTTGATGATAGAGGTATGAGTTGGAATTATATGAAGGTGAAGGAATGAAATTACATATTGGTTGTGGAAAAAAATATTTAACAGGGTATAAGCACCTAGATGTGATTAATTATGATCATGTGGATTTTATTTGTGATGCTCGTCAGTTAAATATGATTGCTGACCAGTCGGTCTCAGAAATTTATGCTTGTCATGTTCTGGAGCATGTGGAGCGAAACGAGGTTGCTAATATTATCCAAGAATGGTGTCGAGTGTTAGAGCCAGGAGGGGTTATTAGAATAGCTGTTCCAGATTTTGAGTCTATTGTAGATGAATATTTAGAAAACAAGGATCTTACGCGCTTTCAAGGACTTTTATATGGCGGACAAACATATGATTATAATTTTCATCATGTAGTTTTTGATTATACGCAAATGAAGTATTTATTAGAGAATGCGGGTTTTCATGATGTTAGAAAGTACGACTGGAGGAAGTTCTTACCGGAAGACTACGATGATTATAGTCGTTCGTATCTTCCTCATATGGATTTCGAAAATGGGCGTTTAATGAGTCTGAATGTTATAGCAATAAAAAAATAGCTGAGTTTGCATAGATGATTTTTATTGGATCAGAATTGAGTGACCCCAATGCTCATTTTGTAACGAATATAATCTCGTGTATTGGTGAGGGTAATGATTTAATTATAGATTTGCGAGTGACAGCGTTAAAAGATGATATTTATAGGTTAATATCAGACCATTTAACCCGCCACCATGAAAGATTTGTTATATACAATGCCTATGAAGACGAGGATTTTTTTATTAATTTTAGGTGTGATTTCCCAGAGCTCCGGCTGATTACAGTATTTTCTGATGATGAGTGGAGACATGCAAATTACGATCGCTATTTGGCTTTATATACGGACATATTTACGATCGCAGTGAAAGAAAACGTAAATAAGTATAAGCAATATGGTTTTGAAGCATTTTATATGCCTTGGGCTTGTAACCCTAGAATGTTTTACCCATTATCTGGTCAATGTAAAGATATTGATGTGAGTTTTATTGGGTCATCCTATGGCCCCCGTATTGACCATGTACGGTTTCTAATTGCTAGTGGGGTTAACCTTCGAGTATATGGCCGTGGATGGGATCGCTTTAAAGATATTATTCCATACTGGGGAGGGTATCTTTCACATGAAAAGATGCTTGAAGTAGTAGCACGCAGTAAGATTAATCTGAATTTCTTATGGACTAGCGCTGAAAAAGAGCGTTGCACAATTAAGGGTAGAACACTAGAGCTTTCGGCATGTAACGTACTCCAGCTTTCCAACTATACAAAAGAATTTGATAATTATGGATATATTGATGGGGAGAATATTGCTACTTTCCGAGACAAAAATGAATTGCTTGTGAAAATAAACTACTACCTTGCTCATGATGATGAATGTAAAAAGATTTCTAATAAGGCCTATGAGCATGTGCTAAGAAATCATATATGGGAAAACCGATTTCAAAGCATATTTGAATATCTGGAAAAGAATGGGATGGCAGAGTCGGCTCATCATAAATATCGAATTCTAGTGATTGCAGACAAAGGTGTACAGCACCATCTAAGGTTAGATGATGACAGACTTGATATAATAATTGTCGCTCCAGAATTAGATTGGCGTGATTTCGCTGTAAATGTGGATGGTGTTGTTAATTTACAGCATAACTCATCAATTACTAATGAATCTCTCTACATGATGGCTTTTGGTCTGTCGATGGATAAAGCAGATTTTATAGCTGTAAACTTTTACGTTGGCCCAGAAAATAACTATTACTGGATTAGGTTTAAAGACAAGATCATGGAGAGAAAGCATAAATATCTAAAAAAATTACCAATAGAATGTATGATGTTCGCCGGTTCATATGCAGTAGAATTAGGGTGTATAGTTCCAGTGAAAACATATGAACATAAGTTTTCTTGTATTGAATATCCGTCCTTTTTTATAGATTTACCATATTCCCAATCCCGCTTGCTGCGGATGTATTTTGGACATCATCGTGACCCTAAAAAAAGATTAAAAGAATATATTTCATGTGGAAGTATGGGAAAAGCATTGTCACTAGTAGCTGATAAGTTGTGGCAGAAAATAACTTAAACTAATTCAGGTGTGAATATGGTGCGCATAAAAAAAGTACTTAGACGAATTTATGATTTATATATAAAGCGTGATAAGAAAAGAATTGCATATTATAAATATATAGATGAGGGCGGAGAATCACTGCGCGTTAATTATAATCTTGGAAGAAATTCTATTGTGATTGATGCTGGTGGATATCATGGGGATTTTGCAGAGACAATGATATGTAAATTTAGCTGTAGAGTAGATGTTTTTGAGCCTGTTGCTCAGTATGCTGAAATGATAAGAACACGCTTTGCATCCAATGGTAGTATTAATGTTGTCCAAGCTGGACTCGGAGCAAGTAATAAGGAAGAGTTTATTTGTATTGAAGGTGTGGCTTCAACGCTTTTTAGTAGTGGCTCTAGTAGCAATCCGAAGGAAAAAATTATGATCACCTCCGCTGTTGACTATATTAAATCAAAGAAATATTCGAAAATTGATTTAATAAAGATCAATATTGAAGGTGGAGAGTATGAATTATTAAACTCACTTTTGGAGCACCCAGATATTATAACTCATATTAAATATTTTCAAATTCAGTTCCATGACTTTATACCTGGAGCAATTAAGATGAGAGAGGATATCCAGGAAAGGCTTTCTATAACTCATAAAAAGATGTGGGATTTCCCATTTATCTGGGAAAGCTGGGAGCTTAAGTAGTAATGGCATTAGATTTACCTAATGTAGCATGGGTACCATGTAATATAGAATTATCACATAACCGATTGTTTGATTTATCATCAACAAGAGATAAGGCAATTGAGCGCTTTGTTGAAGCAAATAATTTACTGACTGAAAAGGGTTATTCAAGTAATACCGTAGATTTGTGTGATCTAGCAGAAGTTGACGTGATTATTTTTTATAATATTTCTTCTGACCTTGGGTATTTAATAAAAGCAATTAAAAGAAACCCACATGTGATACTTATTAATATCCCGATAGAGCCTTCTGTTATATCGTTTTTTCATGAGGCAGAGGTGTTATCCATGATGCCATTTGATCGTATTATGGTCTGGAATGACGATCTAGTGGAGATAGGGGGGGGGTATATGAAAGCTAATATCGGTGAGCCAATGATCTATAGTGATTCAATTCCTTCAGTTTCTTATACAGATAAGGGGTTTTTAGTAGCTATCTATTCTAATAAATTAGTTGATCATGAAAATGCTTTGTATGAAGAGCGCTTGAGGGCATTTGATTATTTTTGTAGCAGAACTGAGGGGATAGATTTATATGGAATGGGTTGGAATGATTCTAACCGACCTTCAGTATTGGCTTCGTATAAGGGGCGTTGTGATTCAAAACTCGATGTGCTAAAAAATTATAAATTTTCGATTTGTTTTGAGAATAGTCGGGGCGATCGAGGGCTTATTACTGAGAAAATCTTTGATTGTTTTGCTGCGGGATCAGTGCCTATTTATTATGGTGCATCTAATATTGATGAATATATTCCAAAAGCATGCTTTATCGACTTCAGGGAGTTCGATGATTATGATGGGCTTTATCAATATCTTTTAAGGATTTCTGAAACTAGGTACCAGATGTATTTAGATGCTGTTAAGTTATTTGTTCGCACGCCAGAGTATTTTGAATTTACTTCTAAGCGATACGCTGAGCTTATACTTAATCAAGTGAAATTTTTAACGAATGATTCGAAGCCAGATAGAGGTGTGTTGAATTTTAAATGGGCATTGTTAAAAATTGTATTGCTTCACCCATTGCTATTTTTGAAGAATTTTAAAGGGTGTAGGCGTTTTTTATTTGATCTTGCCTCAGTCTGGTGATGCTAGGGATGCTTGCTAAAGATCTTATAGAGACGACTGGAATTGTATTATTATTGGGCTATCTTGCGTTTATACCAACTGGGCCATTCCCTATACCTGTAGCTGTTGGGTTAAATCTTGATGTTATTATTGGGTTTCTGTTGTTTTTGTTTGTTGTTACGTATTCACTACGGATTGGTTTATATCCCCATGTCTTTGTTTTAGCTTGGTTATTTTATCTTCTTGTTGTGTTTTTGTCAGCAATATTCTCTGATAATTTTAACCACTCTATTAAATATGCTTTTATAATTTTTGGATATTCAGCAGTTGCGTTATTAGTTCCTGTTATTTTTGTTAATCATGCGAGTTTTTTAAGAAAATGGCTGTTCACAGTTGCTACTATTGTTTCTTCTATAATTATATATCTTTATGTCTTTCATGGGTTTGCAGATGGTCATCGGTTCGCACTTGGCGTTTCGGATATGTCACGGGATATGGCCATGAGTGCTGGTTTAGTAGCAATTGATCCAAATATGACGGCGGCGGGTTTATTGTTGTCTATGATAGTTTATTTCCCATATTTGTTTGATGATTATAAACGCTTATTACTAGATTTATTTGGGGTTACGAGTATTCTTTTGGGTAGCGTGATTTTACTTTCTCGTTCGGCAATGATTGGTTTTATTCTTTCTATCTTTATTTCGTATTGCATTCTCCTTGTTAAACGCTTCGATTTTGATAATGTTATAGTATTTAATAAGAAATTACTTGTAGCATTTCCAGTGTTTATTATTTCTATTCCATTGGTGGTTATTATAGGGAATGCGTTGTTTCCAGAAATTATTGATAGTTTTTTAGGTCGAATACTACGTATTGCAGATGATTCACATAGGATTGATTTGTTAGTTCATTCATGGGGTGTATTTATAAGCGATATTAAAACAATTCTAATTGGGGGGGGGCTTATGACTGTGAACCCTCATAATGAATATTTAAGGGTGCTAGCCTCGATGGGGACTTTAGGGTGGATTGGCTCATTCTTGTTTTTACTATTCATGTTTTATTTTTCCACCAAGAGTTTGTCTGGTAATCACAGAGCTATATTTTCAGCATGGACAATTATTGTATTTGTGTTGGTGATATCGATGTTTTATGGATATACAAAGCTAGTTTGGGTTGCCTGGATGTTTTTGTTGTTATTGCATCATGAATATAAGTTTGATTGTATTGTGCAGAGGGTAAAGAGAGCTAAAACTCACTAAAGGAATAGAGCTATATTGTGAGGATGAATAATTATTTCTTTAAGTTGTTTTATAGTAGCATATGGAACTGAAATGAGTGTGTCTAATCATGAAATGCCTCTAAAACTTTCTGTCATTATGCCAGTCTACAATGCAGAAAGTCATATAGAAGATGCGGTTAGTAGTATTTTGAATCAAACCTTTGAAGAATTTGAGTTTGTCATTGTTGATGATTGTTCTACTGACTCAAGTTACGCGCTATTGCAGGATTTTGCAAAAAATGATGATCGTATAAAACTATATAGAAATAAAAAAAATTCTAAAATTTCTTATACTCTAAATCGTGCCATGAAAATTGCTTCTGGAGAATATATTGCTCGTATGGATGCAGACGATATTTCTTTACCAACTCGATTTTCTGTCCAGCTACAGTATCTGGCTAATCATAGCGATATTTCACTTGTAGGTTCTGGTGTGTATTATATTGACGATATAGGTAGGCAGATTGGTTGTCGTAACTCAATATGTGGGAGCTCCTTAATTGAAAAAATTATTGAATTACGCTCTCCGATCGCCCATCCTACTTGGATGTTTCGTCGCAGGGATCTCGAAAAAATAGGGGGGTACCGAGAAGTAGTCCCTGCTGAAGATTATGATATCTTGTTGAGGTTGAATTTTGCTGGGATTAAGTTTGATAACGTTCCGGAGAAACTATTGAAGTATCGTCTATCAGGTACTGGAACAGTATTTCAAGCCGGTCTGAAACAACGAAAGGCCTTTAATTATGTTCTTTCTCTTTACAGGAAAAAGAAATCTTCTGGAAAAGAACTTTTTTCTGAGAATTTATTTATGAAGCATACACAAGCAACGACTGTTTCTGAGAGTTTATTTAAATGCTCCCAGTCTGTATTTAATATGGCTTCTCGATATAAGCACGAAGGGCGCATTGTGCCCGCTATCTTTTTATATCTTCTGGCTTGTATTCTTTCATTTTATCAGTGTCAGTTTATCTTCCGTGGTTTTAAGTCTAGGGCAATAATTAAAAGCATTAATAAATAGTCCTATATAGGAGGGCTAGATACTGGGAATGCTTGATTTCCATGTGCCCTCGAAACTTAATAATTGAAGTCAATAGGAATTATACGTGCCGGATTCCTATAAGGCTTAGTTTAATACTTTTGCTTTTATTTTTTCTTTTCTTGGTTAATTGTTTTTGTTTAAATTAATCAAATAACACTTAAAGTTAATAATTAAACAATGGTAAACCACCGTCTCTGGCGGTGAGACACGAATAGGCTCTGCCGAAACGGCGTGCGTGTATGAAAATGGCCTCCTTTGAACCGGCAAGTTCTAATAGGAGACCATTATGAGAGACTGGCAAAGCCAAGCTCACGTTAAACATTATTGAAAATATCATGTTGTATTTGTTCCGAAGTACCGTAGGCAGTCAATTTACGGTGTTTTGAGAAAAGACATTGGAGGGATACCGCGAGAGCTGTGTCGCCAACAAGGAGTTGATTTAGTGGAAGGCTATGCGATGAGGGGTCATATTCATCTATTGTTGATGATTCCGCCAAAGTATAGCGTAGCGAATACAGTTGGTTTTCTTAAGGGTAAATCGGCAATTCGTATTTTCAGGGATTATCTTCAAGTAAACAGGAGTTTCACAGGGTGTCATTTTTGGGCAAGAGGGTACTGCGTTAGCACAGTTGGATTAGATGAGCAGGTGATTCGATCATATATAAAGAATCAAGAACATGAAGAGAAGCGCCAAGAGCAAATGAAATTGGCGGGACTTTGACCATAGCCCCCTCTGGGGGGGGGCTTTCATCATACCACCCGCTCTGCGGGTGGTTGCTGATTTCTTCTTTAATTTGTACTATTAAAGGCTGGTTAATATAAAGAGTTAAGTAGGTGACCGTTTTTTATGAGGTTCCTCCACTTTTACACATGAAAATGAGAAAAATAAAAATCTTACATATAATCTCAAGTCTACGTAGAGGTGGAGGGCAGTTGCTACTAAGTAGTTTGGTAGCAAATCATGATCCTGAACAATTTGAATACCATGTTATTTCTTTAGTTGAAGGTGGTGAGGTGGCTACTGATATAAGAAATTATGGCGTTTCAGTGATTGAATTAGATTTTTCGTCAGTTATGGGTTCAATGATATCTATGTATAAATTATTAACCATAATCAAGGGGTGTCGCCCTGATCTTGTGCATACATGGATGTATCATGCTGACCTTATTGGTGGAGTTGCCTCGCTACTGGTTGCTAAAAGAAAAATAATTTGGGGGATTCATCACGCTGACCCTAAAACGACTAAAATCCCAACTATGATTATAGCTAAAATTTGTGGGTTGATTTCGGGGGTAGTGCCATCAAAAATCATTGCATGCTCTGCACTCTCAGCAGATTCTCATGTGAAATACGGTTACTCAGAGTCACGCATTAATGTTATTGAGAATGGTATTAATTTGTCGAGTTTCCGGCCAGCAAGAAATGATCGAGTTGTAGATGCGTATGAAAATGTTGTGATAGGGCATGTAGCGCGTTGGCATTTGATTAAGGGACATGAGATATTTATTAAAGCTGCTGGAATTGTTTATCAGAAATTCCCGGAATCACGATTTGTAATGGTTGGAAGCGGGGTTGATTGGGATAATGCAGTATTAGTTAATTGGTTAAAGCAGGCAGGGATTACTGATGTAGTAGAGCTTTATAGTGACCGCACTGATATACCTGTTGTAATGAATTTGTTTGATATTTATGTTTCATCGTCGCGAAGTGAATCCTTCTCATTGACCTTGGTTGAGGCAATGGCATGTGGTGTTCCCTGTGTGGCAACTAGAACTGGTGTTGCTGAGGAGATTGTAGGAGAGTCGCTTAGGGTGGTAGAGGTGGATGATGTTGATCATATGGCTAGATCAATTGAAGACCTAGTAAAATTACCAGCATTGAAACGCAGAGAAATAGGTCGAGATGGAATCAAACTTATTAAAGAGCGATTTGATGAGAAGGAAATGATTTTCAAATATGAACAATTATACCAGCAGGTCGCCTCTTGAGTGGTGATATACTGCTTAATCTTTTGCGTGGTGAGTCTTTAGTAAAGTGTATTAGGGGGGGGTGTGGCCAATAATCCGGATAAACTTATCAGGAGGTTGTTTCCAACAAATAGACGTTTGTTAGTAGAGAAAAGTCTTTATACTGTTGACACTGGAGGGGTTCAGCGTGTTTTAGTGGTCGGGGCGGGGCATGACCCGTATAGGCATTATTTTGATGAATTAGAAATATATCTGCGTCTTGATATTGAGAACATCTCTGGAGCTACTGATGTGGTAGCTGATGCGACTCAACTGCCAATTTGCGCAAATGGCGTGGATTGCATCATGGCTGTTGAGGTGATGGAGCATATTGAAAACCCTTTTAAGTTTGTTGAAGAGCTGGAAAGAGTGCTTGAGCCTGGTGGAATTGTTGTACTAACTGTTCCTTTTATGTTTCATGAGCATGGTGATCCTTTTGATTATTGGCGGCCTACTAGCTTTAGTCTGGAATCCCTGTTTAGTCGTTTTTCAAAGGTTTCTATTGTACGGCAAGGCCATAGATTACATGTGCTCTCAGATATGCTCACGACTTCATTTTCTAGCTCTAAAGTACCGATCTTTTTTCCACTTCGAATTCTTAATCATTTTCTAGTTCACGTTTCGTGTTTTGGGGCTTCATCTGCGCCATCTGGTTTTTTATTTGTGGCAAGAAAATAGTATAGGCTGTTATTCAAAAAGTAGAAGGATTATCTGTGTGTGGTGTTCAGAAGGTTATTTTGATCGTTGTCAATGAGCCATGGTTTTTTATATCCCATCGGCTGCCAATTGCTCGAGCTGCGTCAGAAAATGGTTACGATGTACATATAGCAACGAGAAATGGTGTAGATGTAGAAAAAATCAAGTCGGAAGGTTTTGAGTTTCATGAAATTCCATTTTCTCGTAGTTCAATGAACCTATTGGAGGAGCTCAGATCTGTTGTTAAATTGTATCGTTTATATGCGGATATTCGGCCAAGCCTTGTTCATCACGTGACAATTAAACCTGTGTTATATGGGAGTTTGGTAGCAAGATTATCAGGTGTTCCCCGGGTAATAAATGCAATCTCTGGTTTAGGGCATGTCTTTACTGATGATGGTTTTTCTGCATCTATTCGGCGTCTTTTGATAGGTTATGCATATCGCTTTCTATTGAGAAAAAACAATCAATACCATGTTATTTTTCAGAATCCAGATGATAGAAGAACCATAAATCGCCTGGCTAAATTAAAAGATGAAAATGTCACGATGATCCCCGGATCAGGTGTTGATCTTGGAGTTTATTCACAATTACCAGAGCCTGTTGGAGTACCTGTTGTTGTATTAGCCGCCAGGATGCTATGGGATAAGGGTATTGGTGAATTTGTGAAAGCAGCCGAAATATTAACAGGGCGTGGTGTCGAAGTTAATTTTATTTTAGCCGGTGATGTGGATGAGGGAAACCCTAGGTCTATTAGTAAGGACGTACTTCTAGAGTGGTCTAAGCGCGAAAATATTCAATGGCTTGGTTACCAGTCAGATATCCCATTGTTGTATGCTAAGGCGAATATCATTTGTTTGCCTTCCTATTATGGTGAGGGGGTTCCTAAATCTTTGATTGAGGCGGCTGCATGTGGCCGGGCAATAGTTACTACAAATGAACCAGGTTGTCGCGAAATTGTTCAAGATGGGGTGAATGGTATTTTGGTGGAGTCAAAGAATCCAGTAGAACTGGCTGAGAGTATTGAGGAACTTATTATGTCGCCTGCTTTACGAAATAAAATGGGGTTGGCTGGACGAAAATTGGTAGAGGACAGATTTAGCTTAGATCTGGTAGTTAATAGAACCTTAAATGTCTATAAAGCGTTGCTGGCATGATGGGGTATGTCTAGTGACGTGTTTTATTTAGATAAGAGGGTGAGTGTGTGAACAAGGTATTAGTAACTGGCGCTAGTGGTTTCGTTGGTAGAACTTTATGCGAAATGCTTGTAAGTAAAGGGGTCTTAGTTACGGCTGCGGTTAGAAATACTGATATTGAGGGTTGTGTTTTCATTGGTGAGATCAATGCTCAAACGGAATGGGCTGATGTGCTCGTTGGTGTTGATTGTGTTGTGCATTTAGCTGCAAGAGTGCATGTTATGAATGAAACTTCATCTAATCCACTGGAAGATTACCGTTGCGTAAATGTTAAGGGAACTCAAAAGCTGGCGAGAGATGCTGCAAAAGCGGGCGTCAAAAGACTGGTTTATCTGAGTACTATCAAGGTAAATGGCGAGAATACATTTGAAAACCCATTTACAGAGAAAGATATTCCTCACCCAGTCGGCCCTTATGCGTTGTCTAAGATGGAAGCTGAGAATAGTTTGCGACAGATTTCTGACGACACTGGAATGTCAGTGGTAATTATTCGCCCCGTACTGGTCTATGGTCCGGGGGTCAAGGCGAACTTTCAAACTATGATGCGTTGGTTGGTTAGAGGAGTGCCTTTGCCACTTGGCGCTATTCATAATAAACGTAGCCTGGTGGCGCTGGATAATTTGGTGGATCTAATTGCGACCTGCATTGATCATCCCGCAGCGGCAAATCAGACGTTTTTGGTGAGCGATGATGAGGATCTGTCTTCAACAGAGCTATTGCGACGAATGGCCGGCTCTCTGGATAAGCGCGTGTGTTTTCTGCCGGTACCTGCTGTTTTATTACAAGCGGGGGCGGTGTTGTTAGGTCGACGTGATGTTGCTCAGCGCCTACTCGAGTCATTGCAGGTAGATATTAGCCAAACGAAGGCGATCCTGGGGTGGACGCCGCCAGTCAGTGTCGATGATGCGCTGAAAAAAACTGCTGAAGATTTTCTCTCGCGAGCATCAGAATAATTTATGTGACTCCTCCTGGGCTGGGCTATGTCTGCCTTGAGTGATAGAAACTAAAGGAAATTCATGCAATTGGCAGGGGAGATGAGTATAATTCTCTGATGATCAGTGTGTTAATCGTTGTTTTATTTCTATTGTCTATGTGGCTGACGCGTATATTTATCAGTCCGAGTTCACCACTACGGGTGATGGATCATCCCAATGAGCGTTCTCTCCACTCGATCCCTGTTCCTCGGGCGGGTGGGGTGGCGATTTTGGTGGCATTTTTCATTGGCAATCTCTTGCTGATACCTTTGCTGGGTACAACTCTCAGTCTGTTTTTAATTCTAGCATCACTGTTAATTGCATTAGTTTCATTTCTTGATGATTGTTACTCATTAAGTGCCGGGCTTCGTTTTATTGTTCATTTTTGCGCTGCTTTTTTGTTGGTGTGGAATGGTTTTACGCTTGAATCGTTGGAATTGCCTGGGTGGTCATGGCACTGGCATGATTTTGTTGCAATGTTGTTATCGTGTTGTTTTATCGTCTGGTTGATAAATCTATATAATTTTATGGACGGTATGGATGGCTTTGCCGCTGGCATGGCGATTATTGGCTTTTCCTGTTTCGCTGTGCTGGGGTGGCAGGCGGAAGATCAACTTTTTATGAGTGCCAGCCTCATTGTTGTGGCTGGCGTAGCTGGCTTTCTCTTGTTTAATTTCCCGCCTGCAAAAATATTTATGGGGGATAGTGGGGCGTCTACATTAGGTTTTCTTGTGGCAGCTTATTCATTATGGGCAAGTGTCGAAGAAATTTTTCCCATATGGGTTGCTTTGATGGTGTTTTCACCATTTATTGTGGATGCAACCGTTACGCTGGTTCGAAGAGCGTTGGCGGGTGAGCGGGTATGGGAGGCACACAAAAGTCATTTCTATCAACGACTGGTTCAACTGGGCTGGGGGCATAAAAAAACTGTGTTGCGCGGCTATTTGCTGATGGTATTGTGTGGTGTTTCGGCGTGTATTTCATTGCAAATGAGTGTTTCCATTCAATGGCTTACCATTGTAATCTGGGCGGTGGTTTACGTTGCAATCGTGATTCGAGTCACAAGACTGGAACGTCAGCGCGCAATATGAAACATAATGTGCTCTATTTCGAATGGGTTTTGCTAAATAGTATTTTTATGGTGAATAGTTAATGAAGCATCAGAGTCGGAAATTAGCAGTTATTAGCCACGATTTAATGATGGTGGTGATGGCGTGGGGATTGGCTTTTCTCACGCGCTACAACTTTGCACTGACTGACACCGAATGGGCGATGGTGTGGCAAACGTTGGTTATAGTGGTGGTAGCACAGGCGATCATTTTTGGTGTTACTGGTCTGTATCGTGGCCTTTGGCGTTTTGCGAGCCTTCCTGATATGTGGAATATCAGCCGAGCGGCAGGTATCGGTGTGTTTGCTGTTTCACTGCTGCTGTTCTTGTTTAACCGCATGGAAGGTATTCCGAGAACAGTGCTGCTGTTTTATCCTGTTTTTCTTGTTTTTCTGTTGGGTGTTCCGCGGATTG
>Ga0316207_10002680_pt1 | contig 17727 bp, 44 predicted proteins | sample 6weekpyrite_MG_FD_204943 | JGI IMG/M metagenome (GOLD analysis project Ga0316207, IMG submission 204943) | Microbial mat bacterial communities from mineral coupon in-situ incubated in ocean water Damariscotta River, Maine, United States -... | ecosystem: Environmental > Aquatic > Marine >...
AAGGTGGAACGACTGTCTGTCGACCGTTGCAAAGCAACTCGACGATCATGCCGTGTTCTTTGGTCTTGAATGACCGGTTTTTAAGATCGGGGTTGGCGAGACAGAACCATGTGGCCCCCTTCTTCCCTACCTTTCCGCTGATCTTGCGCCCGATGGCGTACTCTAGTTTGGTCTGGAAATCGTCGTGGTCAATGTCGACCGCGATCAGCTGCAGGTTGTCTACACGGGTTCCTAGTCCGACACCAACATTGTTGTCTTCATACTGGGTGGACCAGTTCTTAACTTGATCTTCGGACGGAAGGTCTCTGGCTAACTTGGTCCAGCCTTTGATGCTGGAACCTTTAGCGGATTCGCCTTGGTTAGGTTTACCTAAAGGGATGGGGGCTAGTCCAGCGGCCCGAATCTTCTTAGCCGCTTGTCCGAAAGGTTTCCGTGTCATCGATGTGTCTCCAGAGGACACACAGACTAACAGACGGAGACTAGCCCGTCAACGCATCCATTTTACGCGGGTAGTGTAACCGCATAAGAAGTTTTGTCGGCATTGGGCTTTGCAGCCGACCATGCCTGGAATTCGGCAGAAATGCTGTCGAGAAGACCCTTATTGTCGGAAGAAGGGTCATTTGAAAAAACGTTCGAAGCGGTATTGAACGCAGCCCGGCTTCCGGCCAGACGGGATTGGTATTCAGCTGAAGTCACAGTTTTAACGGCCATCTTTTGGTCTCCTGAGATGGGTTGACAGTCTTATTAAAATACCACATTACTTCGAATGAATCAAGCATCCCATCACTACGTTGACGTTGTCCCAATCTGTGAAAGGGCTATCCTTCAATCCGTCAATTAGTTCCCGATCCTTGACATAAACCCAATGACCAATCACGTTGTAAAGTTCGTCCACCCTATAAATGCCCAAGACTGCAGGCATGTTGTTCTCGAAAACATGCGTGTGCCAACGGCATCCGCTAAGTTTTTCGAAATTGTGGGAGACCAAAGACTTTGAACCGTAAGCCTGTTCGTCGAAAGTGTGGTGGATAACGCCGAATTCTGCCAGCAGGTACGACATCTCCCAAAGGGTAATTCCGGACACCACGGAACGGAGCGTCTCAGGGTCTAAAAACTTGGAGTCCAAACGACGATTTAATAGAAATTCGACGCGATCCTTGATCTTTTCGATTGATTCATTAGTTTCAATCGCGTTCGCTAGCGCCACCAGCCCGCACGTCGCCACTTCGGTCTGTGAATAGTTCGTCATTTACTTGTCTAAACTCCTCGGGAAGCGGGACGCTACACATCTCTGAACTTGGCACCTCAATCGGGCTACTCAATAGGGGAGCAATACTCTCTAGCTCCATTATGTAGCTTCGACACTGGACTCTGGCCGCTAGCATCCTGATTTGCAGCTGGGCCAATTGTCGGTACATTTGATACCTAACACGGTCCGGGTACTGATCCAAGGTGCCTATTCGTTCAGCCACACTGGAATCTTGTTCCATCTGTCGAATCAGACTGCGATAGGAACTGGACAAATGCAGAACATAATCTGCCGGAGATTCGTACCCCGCTGGGTATTGCACCAAAGCGTCGTCCCGGGACAGAAACCATATCGTCGCCATGGACATCGCCATGACTGCGGCAATAAACACTGCGGCTATGGATTTTTGTTTTGAATGGTTCATGTCGCCACCACTGTAGCTACGATCGAAGTGGATATCAAGGCGCAGCCTATCACCAGTTCAATCGAACCCTTGGCTACCAAATCCCCCCTCCATTCTATATAATACAAATGGTGCCAGTGTCTGGCCGCTAGGTAGAATAGCGCGCAACCCACGGCAAACTCTATAAGAACTACAATCCAGAAAAAGATCAATTCATACCTCCTGACGTTTCCATCGACGCGAGTTCGGACTCCATGGTAGCATCATCATGGGCTTTCTGCGCATCGGCGGGCCTATAACACTGAAATGTTACGAGTTGAGAGGCGTGGACAATATACTCTCCGTCGTCTGACTCTACGTGGAGCATAGTTTCACGGTCTTCTGTGTTGTAACGCTTTACTGCCTCAATGAACTGTTTTTTGACTTTCATGGCGTGTTCTTCGTTGTAAATGAAAAACTGAAATTCCGTTCCTTGGACCGTAGTGACGACGAAACCGTGCATCTTATTACTCCTGTTTAGAATTCGGTTCTTCATGCTACACTCTACATGCCATATTCGTCAATGAATTTGTCAATAGCCTTTTCCACCTTCGTGGGCGTCGCCCCTTTTACGTCTCCGACCAGAGCCTCTACCAAATAGGGCTTCAAAGTGCGAGCCATCAGTTTGATCATCTCGCGGGTCGACACTTCCATCACCGCTTCAAGCCTCCGCTTGGCCAGTGCCGGGTCGATATTGTTTTTCGTCTGTTTGGACGGCTCTTCACCATCGACAAAAGCCAGACTCTTAACACCATAGGTGTCTTTAACCGTGATTTTGGAGTCCAAGAACTTTACGATATGGACATTGCCCTCGGCCAGCTCGGAAAAGAACGCACTTAATTCGTCGCAATTGTTGGCAATATCCTCGGACGCCTTGACGTGAAAACCCTTTGACAGCACCGCCATGGAGATTTGGCTGAAAGTGTTGGAAAGCGACATCAAATTGCCGTTTTCGCCGTAAATGGTCTCCGCCTCCCTGATCGCCTCTTCAATGACGCTGGACATGAACGAATCCGCCTTGCGGGTCTCGTTCAAAATCGATGCCGTCTTGATCAGTTTCTCTAGGGCCAAATCTCTGGTCACACCCATTGCGGCCTGAGATGCTTCTCCCAGAGCCTCGCCGTTGGGGCCGGTCAGGTTTTTATAGCTTCTCCAAACCGAGAGGATCAGGTTGTAGAAGTTCCCAACATTTACTAATTTAGCCTCTGCCATGTGTTTGTACGTCCAATTCAGTCTCTATCCATACCCTAGCCCCACATCTTAGCGGATCGCCATACACGACGCTAGCTATGGGTTTGCCCGATTCATCCAAAATGTCCGCGCGGTGGCAATAAACAGTCTCGGAGGGAGTTTTGATTTCCCCGTTCTTGTATTGCCTTACCGCGATGACTGGTTCATCAGTGTTGCGTTTCAGGTTCTTCAGAATGTTGTTCTTGAGGACGTGAATCCTCGTTGTTCCAGATAACTGGGACCAGCGCCTGACGAGCTTCGACAACGACTTCATCAATCCACTCCGATACGGTTTCTTGGTTGTGAGGACCCTTGGGTCTCGCCTTGACAAACTCCATGTTAAGAGCCTGCACGTTGACTTGAATGTCGGAACTGACTCCCACCACCAGCAAAAGGTTTCTCAGGTGTTCGGCTTGCTCCGGCGTGAGTAAAACGGGTTTATTGCTCATATTCTTCTCTTATCTTCCAGTAATCGGACTCGTTGATGGGTACTGTATACTTCGGCATTTTTTTGATTCCGTACGGCACGTTGATCACCGTGTGGTCCCCGATTCTTTCGTAGTTCGCCCAAAGTATATCCCCATCTCTCATTTCGAACTCTCTCGACAGGCCGATGGACTGCTGAAAGTGCGCCCAAGTTGGTTTCACCCACTGGGCGATCCTATCAAAAATCTGCTTCCCCGCCTTGCAATTTCGCTTCGGCATAAAATAGGGACGCATGGCCCCGTAGGTGTCTGGAGCCTCGCCAAGTTTAAACCATTCATACTCCCCGAAGGAAGATGGCATTTCTGATACAGGCTCATTTTCGTAGAAGTAGAGGCCAACGACATGACTTGTAATCACCGCGCCCTCCGCCCCGATGGCGGTAACAAGTTCTCGGAGCCACAGGGCCGCGTCTTCGATCTGCTCTTCATACTCCAGAATTTGCCGATCGTCCGTGACCAGATACCTTTTGTATTTGGGATATCTCAACCGAACTCTCCTGATGGAATCCAACCGGCAGGCCCACCCGAATTGGTATCGGGTGAAAGCCCTCGGAGTGTGGAAGATATGGCCCGAATACTTCCAGTGGTCTCTCGGCAGAAAGTAGGTCGGCCTGAGATTTACAAACTTTGCCACATCTCTTGAACCCATTTTGCCTGAGCCTTGGCGTCGTCCAGCGCGTTATGGGCCACGTCGGGCGACGGACGGGCCACGGACGGCGCTAGGTCGGCTAAGGTCCTCGTGCACCGCGACGTCCAAAACGGCCAAGGGCAGGCCATCCCGTGGGCAGCGTAGGCATGCTCAAGGATCGCTATATCAAACGACGCCCCGTGGGACCAGACCCGGCTTATGTTTCCGTTCGCCGATATGACGTTGAAAAACACTTCCAATATCCTGAGACCCGCTCCGAGTTCTACGCCCTTATCGCAGGCTCTGGCAGCGTCTTTTCGGGCTTGTTCATTCTGCTGCAGCCACCATGCAATGGTGGAACCTGTCGGTATCCGCCCGGCGTCAATATTCGATTGAAGATTGATTTCTTCATAACAGGTGTGCTCATCCAGCACCCCGGGTTTCTTGACATCGAATGCACACGCTCCGATAGAAATAATTGGTGCCGTAGCTCCCGTTCCCATCGTTTCAATATCGATCATAACATCCATAGTCAGCCCTCCAGTGCGGCTTTCAGTTCATCCAGCTGTTTTTGAAATTCAACAATGTTGATCACGGTCGAATCTCTGTTGGTGTAGGTGATTTGAATACTTTCCAAACCGTTCCAATCCGGACCGTTTTCCATCACTGCCTGCAAATCTTCGATTTCGTCTACGTAAAAGACAAAGGTGAGAGGAGACCCAAGATTTCTGTAGGTCGTCTCAACTCTCCATCTCCCCGAGGGGGCCAACAATTTCCCAATTTCCTGTTTCGTCATCATATCTCACTTCCAACATTTCGTCCGTTTCCCAGTGTCTGGCCTTTATCTCTTTCGGCCAGTCACAGGCTTGGTTGACCGTGACCCTCAACTGTTCGACAGCCTTGTCAAAGTCATTAGGGTCGACTCCCGGTAATAGCGACGCGAGAACCGCATCGTATCGCAGGAGACGCAATTTAAGCGTCGCGAGGTCCGCAATCAACCCCTTGAGCGTCGAAGACGACACTAAAACCGAACTGGACCTGTCGGACTGAACGTGCAGGTCATCAATCACAGTCTGCGAGAGGAAGAACTGAGGTCTCACGCGGCCAAAGCCTCGGCCAGATGCTGCACCAACTCTCGGCGCGGACCTATAGAAACTCTATGGGCTTTTGTCAACTCTCCCCATCGGGGCCCATCGTCCTTGAAATCATGGCTGTTGGCGGAGACGTAATTATCAAATCCCCAACCGTCTCCTCTCGGAGTTTCGTGGATCATAGACATTTTGTGGCTCATAGCCACTTCAGCTCGTCCAAATTCTGTCGGTATCCAAGACAAGGCCGTTCCAAAAACGCATCTGCGCCAAAGGTCTTTTGGCAGGACATCACCATCCATTTCCCTCTGGTGGCTCAACAAGGACATTATTGTTTTAATGCCCTTCTCCGGATTTCTGAATAGATGGGCGGTTGTTTTGTAGCTGCATGCATCCCGGGCAAACGACAACTCAAGGAAACTATCTTCCCCTATCACAACGGTATCGGGCCCTTTTTCGGATTCATCCAGCATGTTGTAAACCGACTTGGCCTTGTGGACGGCAATTTTGCAGGGATGGTCAAACCGTTCATCCGAATCCGGAGGCATCATCACCACCGTGCAATCTTCCCAAAACTGTTTCAAGAGGAATTCGTATTCGGACCTCTTGTTTTCATTGGAAGTGGCGAGGATGAAATTCATCATTGAGTTTCTCCTCCGCCGTTCGAATAGTCGTACAACTGAAATCCATAGGGCTCGCGCACTTCAGTAACAAACCAAGTGTCCCACTCGGGGTGAAGTTGCATAACTGCATTGTAGGCGTCTTCACCGTAGGTGATGCCTATCGTGTTTAGAATGTTGATGACATCCACCAAAGTGGCGTCCGGTGGGATGACCAACTTCATTAAAGTTTCTGCTTTCATCATATCACCTGCACGTCTATCGAAGAACCAAAGATTCGGTTGCACTCGGACTGCAAGGCGGAAGTGCTGGCGTAGTTTTCAACGTAAAACATGGCTTCGCCGTCAACGTCCTTGCACTCGGCATAAGGACCATCATCGTCGTCCTCATAAATGTCGACAAAAAGGACATCGTGAAAATTCTGATCCAATCCGAAATCCTCGCCGGGCTGATAATACCGCTCGCCCATCATGTTCGTTCTCATATTATCTTCTTCCCTGTTCTGAGTGAATCCCTGAGGTCCTTAGTGACCTCAACTTTTATCCAAATCGACCTATCCATCAATTCAGGATTCTTCTTGGCCATGTTTTTGGCCTGATCCGTGTTGCCCAAATAAGAATACCTGATGTCCTTGGTAGCACCTTTTCCATCGAAAGAAAGCCACATCCCATCCGACTTTCTTTGAAACCGCCACCACCGCCAACTATACACGTAGTTTCTGGCATAGCCGTTTTTCTGGTAGCCCTCATTGTACCTTTGGTCTATCGTCATAGTCTCAACTCCGGTCCCTCATACACTGGAGCATTGGGAGCGTCTTTGTCTCTTTGCATCCAACCACAGACGGCGCACTTGATGTAATCCCAGCGTTCTTTGGTCCGGGAATGGGTCAGCACGACGCGAGAATTGTCGGGGTTTTTGCACTTACACCCGCGCCTCATCCGAATGCCATCCGTCTCCACTGAGCCATTTGTTCATACTGCTTCTCTTCCTGATGGAGTCGAAGGACCCGATTCCGGCACCAAGAATCCTGATAATGACTGAAACGGCCCCATTTGCGGTGGAGTTTGTTCATCTCCGGCCAGTTGTCGGCAGAAATAGTATCCCATATGTCGTGCCAGACATAATCAAATCTGTCAGTGGTTGTCACCGACAAATCCTTGGGCATGACCTCGAAACAGTCGGCCTCAATAATTTCGACGCGGGGGTCTTGGAAATGGGGCGCAACGAGGGAGATCACTTCCGCCTCCATCTCTACAACGACCACCCGCGTCACGTCGCTCTTTTGGAGCAACGCATTCGTGACCATTCCAAGTCCAAGTCCGTTGATCATCACCTTTCCGGAGGCTCTTCGAACAAACATGTAATGGTCGTTTTTCTCTGCCGGAGTATCCGACATTATGACACCGCGACGGCGGTGGGCTAGTTTGGTATAATCACCCGGGTCGACACTGCGTCCATACTCTCCCGAGAAAAGACACGACAACCGATCCCTCTTGGCTGCTTCTTGGTCGATGGTGAATTTTCGAATCGCCCAGTCGCCCACTTCTTTCTCAGGGATATCTACGTACGGAATTACTTCATCCAGATACTTACCCATTTTTACTTCCTCCCTTTACCATAGTATTGTACATCTTTTCCGAAACCACCAAAACTTTTTTCGACCACTCGTCCCTAGGGTCCGCCTGAGGGCTTTTGTCGACCAGCTGAAACTCCCCGTCTTTGAGGCTTTTCTTGTAGGCCACCAAATGCCTGTCGAAAAACTTAATCAGAAGAACCGCTGTCCTCTTCATTGGAAAAACTCCTCTGGCGGTCTGCCTCTTTTCTCTCTATGGCCCACTCAGCCCCCAACTTCCATGCCTCTTCCAGATTGTTCGCCCACACCCAGCGCGTATAGTAATGGCCCCAGCTATATGAAGAAAAACTGGCATAGTTGCCTTTCGAAAAACTGCTGAAAAACGGGGTGGCAAACTGCACCAATATTTGGCCGTGCGTTTGGCTGCGGTAGCAATACTCCGATATGATTTCCGCCAACACCTCACGGAATTCTCGACCACTCATTTCTTCGAATTCGTCCAATGACAAATCCAAAGTAGCCTTTATACTGTCGGGCAAACCAATGACGCCAATGTCCATTATGTCGTCAATGAAATTTTCAGCCGCGTCTATGTTTCCCGATCTTTCGATCAGCGATCCGACATCAACCACTGTTTCAATCGTGAGTGTGCTAATATCTTGAGTCACGATAAAACCTCATTCAGCAAATTCAAAACCGACAGGGGGTCGTCTTTAACCAAAATCGACGCCCCATCTCTCAACTGCACCAAAACTTCTGATGTCCCGTGGCCGGGCAGGAAGCAAGACACTTCGTTCAGGTTGACAACTACCGGCATACCCGCATTTTTGCTCGTAAGAGCAATAAACCAAGGTTCATTTGCGCCCCCCGGCTTGGACAATTGCGGGACCTCCGTTTGAGGCTCCGGCCTTTCATTGAGTTTGCCTATAACATCGTCTATTTCGTAGACCTTGGCTTCCTCGCCTTGCATCTCGTGCTCCCGTCGTTTCGACGACAACGCGGCCACGATTATGGCTTTATCAAAATTAGTTAAACCGGTCATAACTTCGGCATGCCTCCATCAGTGGCTTTCCTGACGAATTCGGGATGAACCATCAGTGGAAAATTTCGAAGAACGGCCAACGGTTCTCCACCATCGGGGTGCTTGACAATATGGATTGCCCTACCGGGCCAACCGCACTCGCCGCACAACACCTCGCCGTGGGTAATGCCCCATCTTACCGCCGCCATTAGTCCGGACCACGGTGCACCGCAACTGATGCAATGAACCGGGGCCATATCTCGGCTGGAAACGCCGTCGTCATCGTCCTTGAATTCGATTTGGACAAAATGACTAAAATAATCATCCAGTAGCTTGTGGTATAGTTCCGGCAAACCGTCGTCAAAGGAGAAGATGGTCCTATAGTCCAACTTCTTGATATGGGAAAAATTGCCTGTATTATCCATTACTTTCGGCCTTTTTGAAACAGTATGGAACGTGGGGAGCGTACCAGATAGTGCCCCTGCCCATCGAATCGGTCCGGCGTGGAAGGAAACGCTTGACCCACCGCACATCGTCGTACTCGTCAGGACTAAGCCCCCACCTTATCGCGGCCTCCATAAAGGCAAAACCGATGTCCGCGTCGGCGGCATCCCCACTCAGGCCCCAGCAGGTTTCGCCGAACATTGCACGACCCGAATAGTCGTCGGTGAAATTCAAGCCCAAGTCGTTGGCGACACTTTCGTAAATCTCGCGGGCCGTTTCTTCGCTCTTGTCAAAACCTGTTTCACTCATGGCAAATCTCCTAATACCACTGAACCCACGTAGGAAAAGTCAGGGCTTGAATTATGGGTCTCTATAGCCCTTTCGAGTCGCTCTTCCTTGCTCATGGGGATTTGAATAGCCGCCATCGCCACGGTTATGTCGACGACTTCCCTTTGGGACGGGCTCATACCGCAAATAAGGGTTTTGTACTCTTCCTTCGTCATTACTCTCTCCCATAATCCATGGGATAGTAAGGCTTGAAGAGTATCTTTCCGGGCTCCAGTTCGTAGACGTCTTTCGGCACCTTGGAGTAATACTCGTCGTGCGGGGGAGCCTTGAAAGCAACCTTAACTTTGGTGATCTGGCCCTCGTCGTTCACTTCCAGCACTGTATAAATGTACCTCAGATTTACAGTGCTAGCAACAAGGTCGCCTTTTTTGAACTTGTCCGTCATTGGTGCACCTTTACGAAAGCGAACGGCCATTTCCGGCAGGACCTGATCATCTTGTGCAGAAGAATTATAGCAACTTCTACCGAGCCCCAACCATTGGAAGGATTGTAGTGGCTCCGGAGTTCTTCGAGTTTCACGGGATCGTCTGTAAGGAAAATAAGCTCGGCCTCGTCCAGAGCCCGCTCCAGTACGACTTCCGCATCCTCAGCGCACATACCGTAAAGGGCTTGAAGCCCGGTCGCCGTGCTGTCTTTTCCGATGACTTTGACCGTATCGTGAAAAAACTGACTGAGGTTGAACGTGTAACTGTAGTCGTCCTCTCCGATGTAAATGTCGTACGACATGTCGATCTCCCTATCTGCCACCACTATACCACATCTATGGGGCTGTGTCTACACCTGCTTCTGACTGACTCAACTCCCACTCGATCGCCCGGGAAACGGCATTAGACACCGTTTGGATTATCCTGTTGTGCAGTTCGGCACTATCGTAGTCCCTATCGACGCGATAGAAAATACTCGAACCTAAATGGCCGCTCCAATCGTACCAATCCACTCCGTCGATAACATTGAAATCATCAGACATCCAAAAATCTGAACCGTCTTGTTCGTGTTTTAGAATACACTTGAAATCATCCAACGGGATTGGCAACTCGTAGACAGTCTGAGTCGGAACCGGCACCCAATTAGTCATCGGTACTTCATCTTGTCGAACGGAATACCCCTGCACCGTCCATCGACGGTCCAATCGTGGCCGCAATGAACGCAGGCCCACTCAGCAACAATATACCTTCCTCCGGGGCACCTTCTCCAATAGCTTACCGTTTCATTAGCGCACGTCGCCCTGTCCCTCAAACTCTGAAGAGTGTCAACATCGACCAGTTTTTTCTCCGGTTTCTTTCCCATCAGTAAAGGTCCTCGCTGAACAATTGGCGACCCCGAAGAGGCTCGCGAAGCGGCTGGCCGTTGAGGGTGACGATTTCCGCCGCCTCCTCGCGGGTCCAAAACCGATCGTACTGATCGACAAAACCCTGTTCGGCCTGAGTGAAATCTTCCGTCGTCAAATCTGTTCGAACAATGAGATACTGCATCCACTGGCGCATGGCCGGAGAAAAGTGTCTCGCCCCCGGAAGGATCAGTCCTTTATAACCGGGCTTTTTGATTTTGATCGCGGCACTCACGATGCGAACATCCTCGGGTTTGAGGCCATCAAATATCCAACCGTAAAGGTCCTTGCGGAGCCACCAATTAGGTTCTAAACTAGCCATCTGCGGGAATCCTTTTATTCACAAGTTCTTTGTCCAACCAACTTTCACTTTCATAGTCGTCCACTATCGAACCATCGGTTTCCACCAACTTTCTCAGTGCAATAGCAACGTGGGCGGGAGAAGCTTTTTCGAATTCAGGCAGATTGTTGCACCAATGGTAAAAGCCATAATAAACGTCGGCTGCGCCATCGGTCAGGTGCACGGCAACATCGTAATCGATTTCGAAAAGCGCCGCCGCCGCATGGCTATCCCAATGCTTTACGCTGTTTTCGAAAACAATATGGTGGGAATATCGGATGCTTCCAAAGGACGTCGGGTGCCGAACGACTTTCAACCCATCAAACTCTCCGGACAATGCACAATGGCCCAACCAGCAGGCCACCGTTTCGCAGAATCCCTCTTTTGGCCGCGTCGACTCCATGACTTCGTAACAGCCCGTAAGGCCATACTGGGTTATCGCACCGCTCCTATAACTCAAACTGTTATAAGGGCTCCAGACGACTTCCTCACTCTTGTGGTTCTGAAACACCCACGTCGATTGAGAAAACTCTGACTCCGCCACTCGTTCCATAATTTCGGCGGATTTGAGTATCGCTTCCTTGTTCATGCTAAAGGTTCCTCTCGATATACGACGCGATATCCGCAAAACTCATGTCGGACCTGTCGTTAAACCCGATCAGCATGGACTCAATAGTCTCTCCCTTCATGCAGCTTCCTTTCGGAGCCTCGGTCAGGCCCTGTTTTTTGGCTATGTAAAGGGGAAGGGCCACCGAACCCGTCTGTCCGCCAAACGTGGCATTGTAATAGCGTTTTTCGCTCGAATCGTTGTCGTAAAACTCTCCGCCCTCAGTCCATTCCATGTCGCCGCTTTGCACCAGTATGTCGCAAAGCACTCCGAGACAGCAGTATTCGAATTCTCCGTCCTCGCACTCTATCTTAAGGGAGTATCGACCCTGATTATAGTTGCCCGAACGAAGGGAATCCACCCATTTTTCTTTAAGTTTCTGATCCACTTTTCAGCTCCTCGATTTGCCTCTTTAGCTTTTTGACTCTGTTCTGCGCCTCAGCCACCAGACCCGAATAAACCTTCTCGGTCCTCAATTCCTCGTTAAGTTCGTGGACCAACGCTCCGCGTTTGCCAAGCGACGCGATCGAATTCCACTGTTTTGCAGGAACTTCGTACTTGAAGTTTGAGACTTCAAAATCGCATTCATTGCAGGAGACTTGGGCGAACCAACCCTCGGGATAGGGGCTCCCGCTGGTCGCCCAAAGGTCGACACTTCCGCATTTGGGGCAGGGTGCAAGTTTGGCGGTCATAGATGTCTCCCTTATCTACTAGTAGTATACCACACCGGGGGCTGCGATGCTAGGTCTCTTTCGACTAGCCCCTGTGTATGAACATTCCGTGGTCCAATTGCGGCCAACCCTTGTTGGTCTGAATTCCTTGAACCCCCATTTCTCCGCCCTTCTCAGTGATCCAAGTCACGCAATAGGTCATTTCGGACGGCTTTTGATCTTCCCATTCCCTTATGGCACTAACTTCTACCTTGGAACGGGGTGGGGGATAAATTCCAATGTTGATCAAACAACACTCAGCGTAATTGAATAACCGATCTGCCAAACCGTATGAGATTGTTTCTTTTGAATTAAACAAGGGACGCGACAGGGGCTGGCCCGCAATGTCGAACTCTTGAGGTGCGCAATAGCTGTATATTTTGGTTTCCATTATCTTCGATCATACTGCCACATCACCGCATTGCAGTATGCGTGGACAGCTCCCTCTGTTAATCCCGTATTGTGGCAATGCTGCAAATGCACCGGGTGGTTGAAAAATCCAAGCGGAAACAGTTTTTTGTTGACCGGCTTGTCCGAGACCCTCTTGGCGGGGTCGGAGTCCAAAGGTTCTTGGCAGTACATGCACTTCCCCTCCTGTCGGCGCACATACTCCTCCCGAACGAGTCTCCTAGTCCGCGACGCGATAGCGTTATAATTGACCGGGAGTTCCATCACAAATTAGAGGGATTGAAGATTACCGCGAGTGCCCACACGAGCGCGGCCACAACCGCGACAAAAACCCACAACGCCAAGAAAATTTTCAGGCCGACACATGCTATTACAACAATGTTAAGTGCCAAGCAGACAGCTATGACGATTAGCCAAGCGATTAGTTTCTTCATCTTATCCTCGCATTTATTTGAATTTGTTGGCGACAAAAACCGTATCCGAGACGGTGGCCAAGATCATAGTCATCTTCGCCCTTTCTTTTTATTCGTTCTTCCGGTAACAGCACCTTCAAAAAAGCCTGTCCAGCCGCCTTCATGGCGTCGTCTGACAATATGTAGTCCTGCGGCAGTAGCATTGCGTTTTCATAAGCCGCTATGGCAGCCTCTACGGCTTCATCCAGTTTTGTCATTGTGTTGCCTCGCTTTGCTCGGTGCGGTCCAGTTGGTCCGCTATAGGGATGCACAACTCGATTGCAGCCCCAGCGCCTTTCTGGATTGCGTTGGCCCCTTTTTCTTGGCGGAAAGTGCTAAGGGCAATTCCGATGGCCTCATCTTCCGATCTTGCATTAACCAGTGTCATACGGAGCTGCTCGGTTGTTCGGGGGCCGTTGTTTATGATGAACAAAATAGCCACTGAATATCGAACCGTAGGTGAGGCATCCCTATTCATCTTCACCTCCCGGTATTCCAAGAGCGGATAGAGTAATGAAGTGGGTAGGCTCTACAAAGAAGAACGAGCCATCGGCCTTTCGGCAATATTGTCCGTAGGCATACGCGCACCAACCAGCGTCCGATGGCTCTAGTGGTGGCGTGTGTTTCAGGAACTTCTTGATGGCCTTATTCAGTTCCACGTTATCGCTTTTCCACATCATCGAAAACGCCACCCCGGACGCAAACCCAAGCAAAGGGCGGAACCTCGGCGCTTCCTCTATAGGACGCCAAGCCAGCCGTTCGCGTTCGGCCTTTGCGCCTCTCGCCTCTGCCTCAAGTATCATCATCGCGGCGCTGGCTCTATTATCGTAGGTCATCACTCGCCTCCCTGAGCGGCTTCGCTGCGAGCGTCAAAGTCGGCTTGGCATATCGCCTTGGCCTCCTCCATAGTGCTGACCTGCCAAAGCGGTTCTTCCCCGATAACACCGCATGTGTATCCGGTAGTATCGGCTTCACCCTCTATGCCGTAGTCGATTCCAAGGTTGGTGACCGCGCAATAACCATCAAAAGCATACCGCCCCGGTGCCGCCGAGCGCTTGGATGAGCACAGCAGCCAGTCCAGTTTCTTCGTTCCCACACCGGCAGGGACATGGGCGGGCCTCACGGCTTTAGCGATAGCGTCGTTGTAGTGAGCCTGTGCTGCGGCTTTAGCGGCTTCGGGGATTTCGAACCCGTCAAATTGCTTGCCGGAGGGTGCTTGAAAAAACCAATCAGCGTCGTCTTTGTTATAGCATACGTCGTAATCACCGAACGGGGTGTAAGCGATGTAGCTGCGTGGAAGGTTTGGCCTTTTCTTTTTCAACCAAGCTGGTGCCTTAGTCTCGCACCATTCCAACTCTTTCGCCGCCACATTCGCGGCAGGCATCAGCGCAAGAATTCGGTCCTCTATTTCTATCTGCTGAGGGTCGTTCTCCATGGCCCTGAACGTGGCCCAACTCCAAAGCAATTTCCGTAGCCTCTCCCGCACAGCCTCCCTGTCCACGGCCTTGCGGTCCAGCTTGTTGGCGTATTCTCGAAGTGCGGCGACGACTAGGAAACTGGTCCGCTCGTCGATCTCCCTGAGCATTGTCTGATAGCCGCGCACTTCATGGACGCGGCACAGAACGCGCGCTTCTTGTGCTGTCGTTAGGTCAGTCATATCTATTCTTCCACCGGCACAAGGCGGTATTTCACGCCGTCGATATTCAGACACACCTTAGCCTCCGGCTTGGGCTCCAGCTTGGGCTCCAGCTTGGGCAGGACGAGGTCCAGCATTGCGTAACGCTTGCAGGTGCCGTCCGCTTCTCGGTAAGAGTGAACGCCATACTCATTTTTACAAATCAGGCCAACACCCACGACAGTTTGGCGTCCAAACCCCGTCTCATACGTCTGTCCAATCTCGAAAGGCGTATCCACGAAGTAGCGCTTGCCGATCACTTCTTTGATGTTGGCGTCGTCGCGAAATAGGCGACCATTTGTGCCATCGTCCCAAAGGACATGGAAATCGGCACCTGCGCCTTTATTTTCCAGAACGACCGTTCCGATGTCACCATCAATATGCTTCACCCGGTCATTGAGTTCAATCTTGGCCATGATATTTGCTCCGTATCATCCGCGCAGCGTTCAGAATGCAAGCCATCTTGAACATCTCGCGCTCCTCATAATCGTAACTGCCGTACCAGTCGTCGTATAAACGAGAATCGTATATCGCCTGCTGAACTTCGTGGTCCGAACCGCAATCCATCACTTCCTCGTACAAAAACCAGTGCTGCGATTTGTAAGACTGTTCAGTGCTACTCTGGTTCTCGTAGTCCTTTTTCAACATCTCCAGCGTGGCCGCTCTGTCCATAACCTGCTTCGCCGTGGTCTTGGAGAGGAAATAGTCCAGATCGGCGTTTGCGCCTCCCAGCCACCGCAACGCATTCTCCTCGGTTTTGGCCGCTGAATAGTGGACTATCACCATCGCCCCTATATCCCCGCCAATAAAGATGTGGCCGGGCGCGAAACTTATATAGAAACCATAGTTCCAACTTTCGGGGTCCGACACTCGGTAGCACTGTTCATAAAGGCGCTCGACGCGATGGTTTTTCATCACTTCGTCTGCGTAAATCTTGGACCGCTGCAATTTGTCCATGTGTACCGACATTACGACTCCTCCGCCCGTTTCTCCGGCTCCGCCCACTTCTCGACCCATTCCTTGGTCTCGGCTGCGTCCATGACTTCCCATCTGAACCCGTGGCTCTCAGCGTCCTCGCTCAGTTGCTTGAATATACCGGCAGTATACGTCGTCATTCCATGCGCTCCCAGCCAGCCCAGATACTCGGAATTCGCGGTATGGAAAGAATACCAGCGGGTCAGCCTCTGGTCCTCATCGCTGCGCAACTGCACCACTTTAGCGACTGCGGACGACAACTTCCACAAATCTCCGTTTGTGAACCCGCCTTTTATAGAATCGTAAATTCGCACGGAAACGTTTCCGTGCTCGTCGATCTGCTTGACCAGAACCCAACTATTTAGAGTGTGAACAGACATCAATAAAAATCCTTGTCCAAATAGGGCCGTATGCAATCGTAAAGCTGGACCGGGGTGCAATGAGTCCACGGTGCCCACCCTACCGGCGAAACGACTGAAGAGTAGTCCTCCCATGCCGAAAGGACATCGTCCGGATGGACGACAAAACCCACTTTGGACATGCGACGCGAAATCTCTATCGCATCTTCCATCTCAAAATTTCCGGACATCTGGTTTCCTCTCCCTTTTATAGTACCATGCACAGGACCCACACAGCCCCACTGACTATAGCACACCATACACTAGCGGACCGCCGCTCGCTAGCCCTGTTTCGGTCGTACATGCTGTTCATTCGCAGAACATTGTCCCCGGACTTTATGGCCGAATCGTGGATTGAATTGAAAAAACGGGCCTCTTTCCAGTAGACCGCCGCGTTGACTGAAAACCAAGCAAAGACCGCAAAAGTGCTGATCTGCGCGAATAAAACAAAAATATCCAATTGCTTCTCCTATTTCCACATATCACATGTTTCATCCGGCAAGGTGTCCGCGACAATGTAGTCATCAGCATCCTTTCCGAGTGCCTGTTTAACAGCAGCTGGTGGCTACCACAGGCACACGGTTCCCCCATCGCATGAATGGAGGCAGGTAGCGCATATTTGTTCCTTCATGGCCTCAACACCAATAAGGCGTGGGCAGTAGCAACAACAGGGTCCAGCGGCCCAGTTCCGCCGTGTCTAAACTTCGCCGCCGTCTTTTCAATTTCGTCCCAGTAAAAGGTGACAACACCGTCCGGCGCGATCGAAAAAATCATGCCTGCAGCATCACCCTGCTTGAATTCTCTCTTTGCGAATTCCTTCAACGCCATAAGTCTTCATCCTTCAAAAATTCGACGAAATCGAGGTGGAGCGAACCGTCGTCATTGAAAACCGCAATATCCACCCAATCTCCCATTTCCCCTACTCCGGCCTCAACATAAAGGGGATAGGGGTCGCGCGAGTTAAGCGGTCTCGCAAGGGTATATACACCCCTCGTCCCTCGCAATAGTATGTTTCGGACAAAAGTGGAGCCATCCGTATAAGAACGATTAATCTCAAAACCATCGAGGGGACTCCAATGCTCTAGGCGGTCCTCTAATTTTAACTCCTCCAACCTCAGGTAAAGTGTACCTAGGCACTTCAGCAAATTGGCATCATTGAAAAGGTCGCGCGGCACGGCGACCAAATTACTTAATTCTTGATCTCGCATTTTGATAAAACCTCCAATGCGTTGGTTCCTCTTCCACCGGCTCGGGGAAAATTTCCAGAGGCCACCAGTGCCCGTCGCGATAAACCAACGGGATTTCGTTCCGAACCCCATCTGCGGCTGAAATCTTGGTCTTCACTATGAGACCCTCGGGCGGAAGACGGTGGAGAAGCATATGCCATGCCTCCATATCTACCCATCTGTCCCTGTCGGCGTGAACGTGCTCTTCTGACCTGTCCATTTTCTTTTCCCGGTTGTCGGAGATAGCGACGCGATTGCAACTCCTCCGTGTGTATATATACTATAGCATACCCCAGCCCCCTAGGCAAGAGGGGGGTTTAGCGAGAGAGTTGGCCAAGGTTGGGAGATGGGGTGTGGCAAAAAAGACACGTCCCAGCCCCATTGAGCGGGGGTTGGGTCTCTAATTTGGGTTGTAAGACGTAAGGAGTGCGACGCGAGGTTTATTGGCCAAATTTGGTCTCCCCAAGGTTGGGGAGAGTTG
>Ga0316207_10002681_pt1 | contig 17727 bp, 14 predicted proteins | sample 6weekpyrite_MG_FD_204943 | JGI IMG/M metagenome (GOLD analysis project Ga0316207, IMG submission 204943) | Microbial mat bacterial communities from mineral coupon in-situ incubated in ocean water Damariscotta River, Maine, United States -... | ecosystem: Environmental > Aquatic > Marine >...
GCTCTATGTGCCGATTTCATCACTGAACCTGATTTCACGCTACAGCGGCACCGATGAATCTTTGGCACCCTTGCATCGTTTGGGAACCGAAAAGTGGAGCGTCGCCAAACAAAAGGCGATGGAAAAGATTCGTGACACCGCCGTCGAATTGCTGGAAGTGTATGCCAAACGTGAAGCTCGATCCGGTTTCGCCAATGATAAGCCCGGTCAAGCCTATCGTGCTTTTTGTGCCGCATTTCCCTTTGAAGAAACGGCCGATCAACAGAACACCATCAAAGCCGTGACGCGTGACATGCTTCGCGAGCAGCCCATGGATCGACTAGTATGTGGTGATGTTGGCTTTGGCAAAACCGAAGTCGCGATGCGAGCCGCCTTTATTGCGACTCACTCCGGCAAGCAAGTCGCAATTCTGGTACCAACCACACTGCTGGCTCAACAACATTTCGAATCCTTTCAGGATCGCTTTGCCGATACGCCCGTCAAAATCGAGGTACTGTCTCGTTTTAACAGCGCCAAACAACAAAGCCAGGCACTGAAAAATATTGCTGAAGGAAAAGCAGATATTGTCGTTGGCACCCATAAACTGATTCAACAAAATATCAAATTCAAAGACCTGGGTTTGTTGATCATTGATGAAGAACATCGTTTTGGGGTACAACAAAAAGAGCGAATCAAAGCCTATCGGACGGACGTCGATATTCTCACATTAACCGCCACCCCGATTCCTCGAACCCTGAATATGGCGATGGGTGGCATTCGCGATCTGTCAATCATCGCCACACCGCCAGCAAAGCGTTTGTCAGTTAAAACCTTTGTACGTGAAAAAGAAAGCGCCCTGATCAAAGAGTCGCTGTTACGGGAAGTATTGCGGGGCGGTCAGGTGTATTACCTGTTTAATGATGTCAAAAATATTGAAAAGGAAGCCGCTTTTCTGCAAGCGCTGGTGCCGGAGGCGCGCGTGGGAGTAGCCCATGGTCAGATGCGCGAGCGAGAACTAGAACAGGCCATGTCAGACTTTTATCATATGCGTTTCAATATTCTGGTCTGCTCGACCATTATCGAAACGGGCATCGATATTCCCAATGCCAACACCATTATTATCGATCGCGCCGACAAATTTGGTTTGGCGCAGCTACATCAGCTACGTGGCCGCGTCGGTCGCTCTCATCACCAGGCCTATGCTTATTTGTTAACCTCGAACGAGAAAAAACTCAGCCGCGACGCCGAAAAGCGTCTCGATGCTATCGTCGCTTCTCAGGAGCTAGGAGCAGGCTTTATGCTCGCCACCCACGACCTGGAAATTCGGGGGGCTGGCGAGTTACTGGGCGAAGAGCAAAGCGGCCAAATTCAAAACATCGGCTATACCCTGTATATGGAATTACTGGAACAGGCTGTCAAATCACTACGAGAAGGTAAATCGCTGGATCTTGACAACGCATTCCAAGAAACCGAAATCAAACTTCGAATTCCCGCGATTATTCCAGAAGACTACCTGGCCGATGTACATATGCGTTTGGTGTTATACAAACGTATTGCCAGCGCCTTATCGAACGAGGCGCTGAAAGAAATACAAGTTGAAATGATCGACCGTTTTGGTTTGCTACCCGACCCCATTAAAAACCTGATGCGGCAAACGGAACTAAAACTGAAAGCCGAAAAACTGGGCATTGTAAAGGTCGACGCAGGGTCGACATCGGGTCGAATTGAATTCTCAGCTGACACCTCGGTTGACCCTTTGGCGATCGTGCAACTGGTGCAGAAACACCCGGAGCGTTACCGCCTGGAAGGTGCAACCAAATTGAAGTTTGAACTCGATGCGAACAACACCGACGCCAAGTTATCCGAAATAGACGGTTTACTCGATAGGCTAATCAAGGGCTGAATTCTGTGCGGCTAAGAACCGTTCAATTTTTTGTATATCAGAAGGCACATCTACCGCGATAGAGTCCGCAAAGGTTTCACACATTTTTAGGGGGTAGCCCATATCAACAAACCTTAACAGTTCAATATCTTCAAATTTCTCATTAAGGGTCTTGGATTTTTGCACAAATACATTGAGCGCTTTTCGAGTAAAACCATAGACCGGAATCTGCTGTTTGAAGACAGAGACCTTGTCGCTATTCGAATAAGGAATTGGCAAGCGCGACATATACATTAATTCATCCTTCTGGTTCACAATGACTTTAATGATGGTTTGACTGTTTATTTCATCTTGGTCATCGATAATTTTGTACAAATTATACGCAATGTATTTGTCACCATATTTCTGAAATTCGGTCACCAACTGTGAAATAACCGAAGGGTCAATAACGGGTTCATCCCCTTGAATATTGATATAGAAATCATAGTCCTTTTTTGTCCCCACTTCGACCAGGCGATCTGTGCCGGTTAAACACTGTTCAGAGGTCATCATCACGGGAATCTTTTCTGCCTGACAATAATCGACGATTCGCTGATCTTCAGTGGCAACGATCACATCGGTCAATAACGCTGACTTGATCGCTTGCATATAGGTTCGTTTGATCATCGGAACACCATTGATCGCGACTAATGGCTTTCCCTCAAAACGGGTTGATTTATACCTTGCCGGTATCACCCCTAAAACCGATAGTTTACTCATGTCTTTACCAAGCGCTCCAACCGCCATCAACTGTCAGCACTTCACCCGTAACGTAAGACGACAAATCAGATGCCAAATAAATACAGGCATCCGCAATATCTTTTGGCTCGCCCCATGCTTTTTTGGGTGTGCGTTCTATCGTGAAATCATAAAGATCTGATTTCTGCTTAAAATTATCGGCATAGGATGTTTTACAAAAACCCGGTGCAATCACATTCACATTCACGTTGTATTCCGCCCACTCCAGGGCAAGCGATTTTGTTAAACTGATAATTCCACCTTTAGAGGCGGCATAGCCGCTCAACTCGGGCAACCCGAGTGTTCCAACAATAGACGCCATGTTGATAATTCGACCACTTTGACGGGCAACCATGAACCTTCCAACTGCCTGGCAAAACAAAAAAGTACTCCCCAGATTGACATTCATGACGTGCTGCCACGCTTGGTAATCGATATCCAGAAAGCTTTTTCTGAAACGCATTCCGGCGTTATTGATCAGAATGTCAATATGCTGATAGTGTTCAATGACCATGGCAACAAAACGTTGAACAGTGTCTGGGTCAGACACATCACCCGCCATCACAATTAATTTTCCCGGCAAACCAACCACTGCCTGCTGCAGTCGTTCCAAGTCTTCAGCACTGCGCGTAATCGCCGCGACATGACAGCCCAAGCCGCAAAATGACTTTGCCGTTTCGAAGCCAATGCCTTTTCCGGCGCCGGTGACAATCACAACTTTGTTTTGCAAGCCTGTTACATCTTTCATGAACGCATCTCTGAAACTAACTAGCGGATAATATGATCAAATGCCTGCTCAACCAAAGCAAAGGGCACATCTGAATACACTCCGGCCTGCCCGCATTCTGGCGAAAGAATTAACCTTAGACGGTTATCCATTCTTTTTTTATCCTTTTGAACATTTGATAAGCAGGCTTTAATCAGCTTGTTTCGGTCAAAGCCCTGAGTTTGTGAATCGACAAAGACCGGCAAATGATATTGTTTAAACATATCGCGATAAGACTGATAGAGATCAGCCGGTAAATTAAGGTGTTTTTCTGCGATCCAGGCAGCGGCCATAATGCCAATTGAGACGCCCTCACCATGCCGATAAAGCTCTGCATTATGTCTTTCAGTCGAGATTTCAATTGCGTGACCCAGTGTATGCCCGTAATTAAGCAGTAAGCGTTTTCCGCCTTCTCTGGTATCGCCTCTCACATGGTCGATTTTGATTTGCAACGCTCTCGAAATAAACTGAACCACGTTCTGTTGGTCTCGTTTTTGAATCAGCGCAGCGTTATTCTTTAGACTTTCAAAGAAATCATCATCTGCAATGATGCCGCATTTGATCACCTCGGCAAGGCCTGAATAAAAATCTCTGTCAGACAAGGTATCAACAAAATCCAAATCCATTAAATTTAATATGGGATGGTAATAATTGCCAATCGCATTAATGGTTCGACGAAAGTTAATCGCAACCTTACCACCAACACTGCTATCGACCATCGACATCAGTGACGTTGGAATATGAACAAGGTTCATGCCGCGTAACCAGGTACTCGAAACAAAACCCGCCAGATCGCCAATCACACCGCCACCAATCGCAATCAGAGTCGAATCTCGCGCAAAGTTATTTTCCTCCATTAAGCCATATATTTTTAATACTTCATTGATATTTTTATTGCCCTTCCCGGCGCTCATATAATAGCTGAATACCTCAAAGCCGGAATTTTGCAGTAAACCCTGAACGCGTTTGGCAGTGGTTGGCCCAAAATAAGTGTCAGAAACAATGATGACTTTCTTGTTTTTTGTCTTATCACCGATCAATACATCAACCTGATCGAGAATATTCTTTCCAATCACAATCGGGTATTGGCTATCATCAAATTCTGCTTCGATCGTGTTGACAATGCTCATTTTGCAATCTCAGTAAACATACCAGAATTAATAATCAGTTCAGCCATGTCGAAATCTTCATTCTCGCCAACGTCATGCCCTTCAAAATGGTCAACAAAGCGGATAAAGGATTTTCCGCCTACACGCTTAAGCTTCTTTAAAAACATCTCACGGGTAAAGACATACAGCGATGACTGCTCAAGAATAACGGGCTCTACATCTCTAAGTTTCGGCGTCTGTTCAGTCAACGAGTAATTTAGAGGCTTTCCCCGAAACCAGCTGAATTTCTTGAATTTGTAGGCTGTAAACGCAGAGTCATACTCACCTGACATCACATGTTCAAGGCAATCATTCAAGGATTCCAGGCGTAAGAAAGGGCTATTCGGATGAACCAGTGCAATCACATCCGCATCGGTATGATTCAAAAACTCGGTAATGATATCCTCAATTGAAATATCATCATCGTCAAGAAAGCTCGGCCGCTGACAAAAATGGTAATTTAAGTCATCTTCAATGTAATCATCGATACGGTTATCTGAAGCAAAAACCAGCGTATCACTTAACAGCTCACTGCGATTAAGTAACTGGAGACTATAGTTGATTAGATACCGCCCCCCCAATTTCCGTAATGCCCGGTTCAACTGTGAGCCGGTTTGCGGGTGATACCCCATCCAAAACGGCATAAAACCAACCGCCTTCATATTGCCTCCAGGTTTAACAGTTCGTTTTGAAGAATCTTTGCAACCTCATCCAAAGCACTTCCCCAATCACAATAAACATCTTTATAAATAATGTTTGTTTTTGGATAAAAACCTTTGATATGTGGTTTCGACATAAACCATCGAATATCTCTCACTGAAAAAATAATTGCTGGCCCACCAAGTGCGCCTGCCAGCTCACTAAGCGATGTCGAAACAGACACGACGGCATCGAGCTGCGAAATCAAGTCCGCCAAACCCGCCTGATCATCCTTAAGATCAAGCTCGTCAATGTCAATAAGTGAAATGCCCTTGTCAATAAAAGCCTGCCTTTCCGTTTGTTCCACCGCATATTGCAGGCTAATCACATTGACATTCAGTTCGCTAAATATATCCGCCATCTGAGCGGCAGACAGATACCAGTCATTTCGTTCAGCCATAAACCGAATACTTCGCCAGCTCACACCAATATTCGGTTTACCATTCTCTGGCAGCTGCGCAGAAATTTCTTTTGCACGCGCTTCTGACGCCGAAATAAAGGCGGCTGAAATATCGCCCTTACCGGTTTCACGTTCAGCCAACAAGGGGTGGTATTTTTTCCCCAGACTACCAATACACATGGCTAAGTCCGGCTTTAGTTGTGACAACAACTTTGAGTGATAATTCTTCCCTTTAACACATCGAACACTCGGGAAAGAGCGTTTGATAATCGGGTATAATCGTGCGTCGCAGAATATCGACACTTCAGAGGCCTCTTTCACCAAATGCGGTAAAAAAAACAGGTATCTAATTTGGTCACCTAAGCCTTGCTCGCCAAGAACGAACACTTTTTTGCCGCTCAATTGCTGGTCGTCCCAACAGGCCACGCCTTCTTTTTGGCAGTCTGATCGAAACTCCCGGGCAACGGGTCGATGTTCATAGTACTCAAATGCCTCTTTCCATCGGCCCACGCTGAAATAGAGCAACGACAATGTGAAGTAGGATGATTGATGCTGGCGATCAGAAATTAAACTAAGAAGTATTTTTTCGGCCTCTGCCTTGTTCCCGGTTTTATCAAACAGCATCGCTTGATAATAAAGCACCGTTTCATCATTTGGTTTCAAAGGCGCCGCAATATCCAAACACGCTTGCGCCTTTTGATAGTGGTATAAACTGTATTGGCAAACCGCTAGATGAATATTGCCTTCAGCAGGGTCACCGCCCGCTTCCAGAAACCTGACGATCAATGGCAACGCCAAAGCCCACTCTTCTTCGAGTTGATGATGCTTTGCCATCTCAAGCAAGGGTCGCGGGTTTGAAGGGTCCAACTTAAATGCTTTTTGGTAATGCTCAAAAGATAACTGAATTTTTTTATCTTCACGATAAGCATTCGCCAAATGGAAATGCGTTGCTGAATAACCTGGCGCCAATTTCAACGAGGCCTTAAAGCTCAGGTAGCCATCATTTTTTTTACCTAGCTTGGTTTGCGCTGTTCCGAGTAAGTTATAGGCATCTGGAGAGACTATTTTAGCTTTAATTAATGGTTTCAATAATTTGATGACCTGAGAAAAGTTTTTAGCATTAAACGCATTCACTGCCAGATCATAAATTTGCTGTGGATTTGATGGCATTACCGCCCCTTTGTGATTCAACTGCGTTTTTTAGGATTATAGGTGAGTTGAGATCAAGATAAAATTGAACCATGTAAATAACTGAAAGCGGTGTTAGACTTCGTTTTCACTTCAGTTATCTATTCACCAGGAAACGACGCCACGTGCTCAATGCTGTCATCGAATCTAGCCTGATATCAAAATTAATTTATCCATGTGTCTTGACCTTATTGCTCGCTATCAGCGTATGTGCATCTGCACAGATTGAAAATCCAGACACATTGGAAAGTTCTGAACACTGGTATCAAGTTGAATTTATTTTATTTGAGCATCTGCAGTCAGATCGTCACGTACTGCGATATGAAGACGTCAAGTACGCCCTGCCTGTTAGAGATCAATATCAATTTCTGGTGCCAAAAGGCGAAGTGCTTTCGCCTTTTCAACTGGAGCAAATCGATAACGCGGAAGCCGAACTGAACGATGCCCTGCATCGCATGAAAGCCAGCTCGGAAGTAAAAGTACATGTTGATGGCGGCTGGCAACAAGCCATCAAACGAGATCAAAAATTACCTCCGATTAAAATTGCCGCCGGTAAGCAGTATGGTAACCGATATCAGCTCGAGGGCGAGCTGCGTATCCGTCGCGGCCGGTATATGCATATAGAGATTGAAGTGTTTTTGGCCAGTTTCAAAATACTACCCTATGCGGACCTGAAAAACTGGCTCTTTGAAGCCGAAGCAGAGCGTTGGCCAATTCACTGGCTGCTGACGCCACTGGCGTATCGACACCCTGCACTACTCACAAAAGGTGAAACAACGATTCCCGAAAACACCGTTCATTTTAAACAATCTCGGCGCATCAAAGATGGTGAAGTTCACTATATTGATCATCCGGCCTTGGGGCTAATAGCCACAATTAAGCGAATCGATGCGCCGTTCGAGTATGGTGACACTGAAGCCAGAAGTTCGTTCGAAAACTGATTAACCTACAGAGCCTCTTGCAAAACGTGCAAGCGGCAATCTGCTGCCCCACTCAGAGTTTTGCAAAAGGCTCTACAGTTTGGGATTATCTTTCCAAGCCATTTTGTATTGAACGCCTGGCCAGATTAAAGTAACTTCCCTGCTCCCGATTATTTTTTTCTTATCCCCTATCAGGACTATTGTTATGCCCTACAAAAGCGTGTCTATCACTGTTGAAAACCATATCGCCCACGTTATACTCAATCGACCCGACCAGCTAAACACCATGACAATTGATTTCTGGAAGGAGTTGCCACAAGCCATTCGCGAGATTGATCAAGCTGCGGAGGCTCGGGTCATCGTGCTGTCTTCTACCGGCAAGCACTTCTGCGCAGGCATGGATCTAGCGGTATTTACCAATTCAAACAGCCTGCCAATGAAGGGCGACCCGGCTCGCATCGGCGAAAACCTTCGTCGCGTGGTGTTGCAATTACAAGAAACCTTCAATGTTATAGAAACCGCACGGATTCCGGTACTTGCCGCGGTTCAGGGTGGTTGTATTGGTGGCGCGGTTGATATGATCAGTGCCTGCGACAGCCGTTACTGCACAGCAGATGCCTTCTTTACCATCAAAGAAACGCAACTGGGCATGACGGCAGATCTCGGCACCTTGCAACGTCTGCCGCATCTGATTCCGCACGGTTTGATGCGAGAATTGGCATACACAGGGCGCAAGATGTTCGCTGATGAAGCGCTGTCGTTTGGTTTGGTCAATAAAGTTTACGACTCGCAACAAGCCATGCTTGACGGCGTGATGAACGTGGCCGAGCAAATTGCCAAGCAATCTCCGATGGCCGTTGCGGGCTGTAAGGAAATGCTTAATTACGCGCGCGACCACAGCGTAGCAGACAGCTTGAAATACATGGCGACATGGCAGTCGGGCATGTTCCGCCCGGAAGATATGATGAAGAGTTTTCAGGCCAAAGCGACCAAAACCGACGCAACTTTCGATCCTTTATTTGAAATAAAGCCTATTTTTGAGTAAGCAGACCTGCATCATGGAAGATCGCCTCGCACTGGTCAATTGACGTTTGTGACATCCATTTTTTCAGTGCTTCCGCAGACTCACTTTTATCTTGATATCCGAGCTTGGTACGCTTGTCGTGCCAAATCGGGTTATAGCGGACCAGCTCGATATGCGTCACTTTGTGCTGCTTGAGAAACGAGGCAATGGCCTTAAGGTTTGACTCTGAATCGGTCTTTCCGGGAACCAGCGGGGTACGTGCCAGTAATTCTACCCCACCTTCCAGAGATAGCGCTTGCAGCTTGACAAAATTACTCAGAATAACCTTGTTGCTGGTGCCACAATAATCTCGGTGCCGCTGATCATCGTACAACTTCAAGTCAAAATAAATCGCATCTAACCAAGGGTAAAGTCGCGCCATAAATTTATCGAAAGGGAACAAACCACAAGTTTGCAACAAAGTATGAATACCTTGCGCTTTTAGCTTTTTCAATAGTGCTGATACATAGTCCATGTGTAAGGTGGGCTCGCCGCCTGACAACGTCACTCCGCCGCCTGAGCTATCGTAGAATGGCTTGTATTTCACCAGTTTTTGATAAAGGTCATCCACCGACATTGGCTCTCCCACCTGCGCGATCGCTGTTGACGGACATGCGTCAACACATTGGTAGCAAAGCGTGCAACGGTCCCGGTCAATCAAGTTTGTACGGGCATGTGAGATGGCCTGCTGAGAGCATGTTTTCTCGCACGCGGCCTCACAGGATGCGCGCCCCAGGCATTTTTGAGATTCAAAGGAAATTTCAGCGGTTCGGGAAATACTCTCCGGGTTATGGCACCACTGACAATCAAGCAGACAGCCCTTGAAAAACACCACGGAACGAATTCCGGGGCCATCGTCGAGCGCGTTGCCCTTGATATCGAGAATCAAGGGGGCAGAATTCAACATAAAGCACTCACAAGCCGTACTCTGTTCGTTCGATCAGCTCTATCTGAATGGCTTTGTTGAGGGTCACGAAGTAGGCATTGTAGCCCGAAATACGCACCAGCAAATTTCGATAATTTTCCGGGTGAGCCATCGCGTCTCTTAGGGTTTCGGAGGTTACGACATTGAATTGCATCTGCATTCCGCCTTGCGCAAAATAGCTTTTCACATAGGCGCTCATGGTATTAACGGTTTGTTCGCGCGTATCCTTTGCATCGGGAATGAGTTTGACGTTAAAGGCGATATTGTTATCCATAGACTCGGGATTCAGCTTTGCCACGTCAGAGATATTGTCGAGAAAGTTCTTCGATGCACAGGGCTGAGGTGTCAAGCCGGGGGTAAAAGCCTTGCCCGCCTTGCGGCCAGAAGGTAAGGCGCCAGAGAGTGAACCATAGGCAACATGCTGAGACATCGACCAGAATCCAGCGGTATAGGGCCCGTCGCGATAGTTTCTGCATTGATGGTAATAGTCATGAAAAACGCCAGCCACCCGATTTGCCATCGCTAGGGCATCGGCGTCGCCAGATCCGAACAGAGCGACTTTGTTCTGAATCAAAGCCCGTAATGCAGGATGACTTTCAAAATCACTGTCGAGCGCCTGTTTCAATTCAGCGAACGTCAGCTTTTTATCATCGAAAACCAGCTTTTTAATGACCAGTAGAGAATCAGTCACATCGGCCAAACCGATATTGGAGACGCCCGATGAATTGTATAAAGCGCCTCCCCGTGTCAGGTCTTTTGCCTTGTTGATGGCACCATCCATTAGCGCGCTGAGCAAGGGTGTGGGTCGATACCGGGCATGAATATCTGCCAGCGCGTTATTCAGCTCAACCGCCTGATCAATCAGATAGAACTGCTGTTTCATATAGGCATCAAAAAAGTCATCAAAACTGGCAAAGCTGGCAACTTCACCCGTTTTCGGCCCCAGCTGCCAACGCATTAACGGGTGATAACCATTATTTAAGGCCATCTCCAGCCCAGCCACCAGATTCATCAGAATCGAACCGGTATGCCCCATGTGTTTGCCAGAGATAGAAGGTTCAACGCAGCCGGTTGCAGACCAGTCACGAATTTGATTTTCAGGATAGGCATGCGGCCGGAGAGACGCAAACACGGCTTCATCATTATGCATCGACGGCGTGCCCGCAGTGATAAAGTTAACCTCACACAAACGATTCAACCAGGCGTCGCTATTGATGCCGTGGTGATAGCGGGCATTGACGTTAACATCCCTAATCGACAGCATTTCGGTGACTTTGAGGAAGATATAACTCATATCGTTAACCGCATCCTCGCCATCAGGTGTCACGCCGCCCAACGTCAGTGCCTGGGTGGAAGATGCACCACCAAACAAAAAATTGGCGATATCCGGCCCCAATGGAAAGTGATCGGTACAACGCATGAAAAAACAGCCGGTCAGTTCAATGACATGCGAAATATAGGCGTCCCGTTCTTGTTGATTCGAGCATTTTTGCATGTCGCTCTCGAAAAAGCGCTGTAGCCATTGATCCAGACGACCCAAAGACAAGCCCGTGTCGGCATTTTCGTTGTGCAGACCGACCCACATAATCCACAGTGCATTGAACGATTCATCCAGCGTCTCGGGCGGTTGCATTGGCACCCTGCGACAAATTTTTGCTAGCTGATGCAACTCTGTAATCTGCTCACGATCATTTTTCAACAGCTGTTCTGCCTGCTGTTCTGCTTCATCCGCCAATCGATGGGCATAAATATTGATCCCCTCCAGCGTCAATTTCATTGCTACCAGCGCATTTTTTCCTGCTTCATCGTTAGATTCCAGCCTGCCGATACGGTCATCAATCTTATCGATAATACCGAGTGTGCCATGGGCCAACAGCTCGGGAAAATCAGGCACGGTGTGTGAAATTCCGATGCTTTTCCAGACGAAGTAAACCACCCAGCGCTCATTTATTTTCTGACACACCGGGTAGTCTTTTTCTCGACGCACCCATTCACTGAAGTTTCGCCTGGCCCAAAACGGAAACACGTCAAAATGCAGGGTCTCGATGGTTTTCTGTGAGATATCACACGGGATCAAACTCCGTTTATCGATCGAAAATAGTTCGCCCCAAATCATGCTGCCCTGGGCCTCAGGGTAAACGACACTACCCGCAATCGGGTTGCTCGATGTTGTTCCTGCCAATAAGTCTTTGCTGCGAATAACGGCCCGTTTCCGGCCCATCAAATACTTGAAGGCCCGCGCCTGACGAATTTCCGGTGCAACCGCATGACCGAGCTGATCACGCTCAAAACCATTTTGTCGGTAATAACGTGTCAGCCAGGTTGCACGTTCGGCACACACTTCAGCCTTATGGTTTAAGTGGTCATCCAGAAAGCCCTTCAAACGCGGGAAATCGCTGATTGAGAAGTCCGAAAGATAAGGATCACTCAGGTATTTAACCCCCTGATCCTGTTTATGCTTATATTTGAGTCGGTAATTAGATCGCGCATTTAAATCTTTTGCCAATGCGGGCTCTGCCCCACCAAAATCATGCTGGCGAGACTGTCTGTCATCATGCTGCGCCTGCTTCGGCATTTTTTGATGTTTGTTGCCCATCAACAATGACACAAAAAAATTGAAAGTCTGCAAATAAACCGGGTTTCCCTCCACCACAACACGATTCTTCAAAACCAGATTGAGAGCTTCATTGGGCGGAAGACGAAATAAGTCGACCAAAGCATCTTCATGATTAAAAACCAACACAGCATCGGCACGCTCGGGAACCGTTTTATGCACCTTGATTTTACCATTTTCAAATGAGATACCCTGCTGCACACGACCCGAACGCGTTTTGAAACCGAGACTAAAGTTGATCCAGCCATCGATACCTTTGAGGTATTTTTTCAGTGATGGCCGTAAAGAAAACTGCGCCGCCAGCAACTGCAACAACATATGAGTCGCCGGATTAAGCAAAGGCTTACCAACGGTTTTATTGAAAAACGCATTGACGGATAGTCGACGAGCCTGCTCGGGCAGAAAAGGGATGTGCGTCAATTTGTTCATGCCAAACCCTCGTATTTTAGATGGGTAAACGACTTAAGGCGTCAGCGGTAACAACAGTTCCTGACAAATACGTTCGACGGTGCGGTCCAAATCCAGCTCCAGCTCCTGCAACACCCGGTTATTACGGAGCGACACAAGGCCATGCAGTGTCACCCATGCTTGCGTCGTCCGGTATAGCGCTTCCTGCTCTGAAATAACGGCCGCTTTCATTAACTCCGTCATCACCATTCGGGCCACTTCCATTGCGGTTTGCTTTTCATCGGCAGCAACAGCCTCCATATCCGAACCGACATAATCGGCATATTTTGGGGTATTACTACCAAGCATGACCTCGTAGTAATCCGGGTGCTTAAAACCAAAATCGATATAGGCTCGTACAAAACCTTCAAGACGCTGGTTCGGTAAATGATTGTTTAGAGCAATATGCTGAAACTTTTCAAGCAGCATGGCGAAACCCGCTGTCTGAACACCCAGGTAAATCGCGTCTTTACTGGCGTAATAGTTATAGATATTGGTCGCAGTCATTCCCAACGACGCAGCCAACCTGCGCATGCTAAATTGATTGAAGCCTTCTTGTCCGATAATCACCTTGGCCGCCTCAAGAATTTTCATCTTAACGGCTTCAATATCTTCAGCATTACGCGGCATACGGGGCATCAATCAGATCCTGATCAGAAAAACTTTAAAAATAACACCGTTAATATAACATCGTTAATTTAATAGCAAACCCTAACTAATTGCAAGTAATTTTCAATCGCGATCACTTATTCACGTGACATATTTAAAAACACTGACTACGCTTTACGAAACATTCTTGTCCAGATTTGCAGTCGGTCGCCATAAACGTATCGGTTCCCGATAAATGTCAGTAAAAAAAGCACAGGAGAATCTGACAATGCATACCGTACACCATATCTTGAAAGCCAAAGGCGACGCAGTCCTCTCCATTGCGCCACTTGAAACGGCTTACCATGCCTTGCGAAAAATGGCAAAGCATAACGTTGGCGCCTTGCTCGTTGTTGATCAAGAGAAATTAACGGGCGTTTTTTCTGAGCGGGATTACGCACGTAAAGTCGTTCTCCAGGGTAAATCATCTAAAGACACGCCAGTCAGCGAAGTCATGACTCGGGATGTGCTTTATATTGACCCGCATTGTTCGATTAATGACTGTATGGCGCTGATGACGGACAAGCGTGTTCGTCATCTTCCGGTCATGGAGAACGGGGCGTTAGTTGGAATTGTCACAATCGGCGATGTCGTCAAGCAAATCATATCGGATCAGGAGTTCACGATTCACCAATTGGAAAATTACATTTCAGGGACGTATTAAAAGAAAGTCGAGTAGAACCGCTCGGCCAGCTCGTTTTTACCAACGAGCGCCCGTCGGGCAAGCAATGCTTAACCCTAACTATTTGTAATTAGGAGAAATCAGTTTGAACAAGACATATTCTACAGTCGGGGCGGCCGCCTTAGCCACCCTCGTGGTCCTCCCTGCACAAGCAGCAGACTGGACCGATCGAGTGACGGTAAGTGGTTTTGCCAGCGCAAATTATTTTAGAACCGATGACCCCGCGTCATTTAACGACCAAGCGGGCCAGGGCCACGATGATCAAGGCAGTTTTTCGGGCACACGAGTCGGCATAAATATTCGCGCCAAGATCAACGACAAGTTCCGTTTTGCCAGCCAGTTGTTCTCGGTTAAACAAGAGGATAACTACTCCGTTCATTTAGATTGGGGGTTTGGCACTTTACAATTATCAGAAAATGTGGATTTCAGCGCCGGCAAGCTCAAATTTCCGATTGGTCTGGTCAACGAATATGTCGATGTTGGCTACGCCTATCCCTGGTTGGTGGCGCCTCAGTCACTTTATTCCCGTCTAGGCGCACCCAACGGCCCGCAAGTCACCCGAGAAGCGTATACCGGCGCCAATTTGCTGTGGACAATTCCTTACGAGGACTGGACTTACGACGTCAATCTGTTCGGTGGTGAGGTGAATTTGGAAGGTACCAATGTGCGCCAGCTGGGCGGCATTGTGTTAAAGGCCGACTGGGATGATCAATTACTGATTAAGCTATCGTCTTATCAAGGAACCATGCGGAATGTCGACATTGAAGACAATCCGGCAATGTCTGCTGCAATGGAAGACCAAAAGCATCGCGTTAACAGTTTTGGCATCAAAGCGGATATCAATAACTATCTCGCCATATTTGAAATTTCCAATGTTAAAATGGGCGACCTTTCCGCAATGAAAGCCACGACCTGGTACAGCACTTTCGGTTACCAATTAGGGGAGTTTTTACCTCATCTTACCTATCAACAGTACAAACAAGGTGATCCGGTAGAGGATGATCAAACAACGGTCACATTAGGACTGCGCTGGGACATACTTAAAGATGTTGCCGCAAAATTTGAGATTTCGCAAATCAAGCTCGATTCCGGTCTCGGGTTATTTGCAGAACAACCTGAAGACGATACCGTCACTATGCTCGGCATTGGCATCGATACCGTATTTTAAGAGGACAAAAACGTGAACTTATCTAAAAAAATTGTCTGGCTTACCCTGATACTGAGTGCAAGCCTCTATAGTTTTGCAGCTTTGGCACAAACGGCCATCATCGTACACCCGTCAAATTCCAATTCAAATTTGAGCACGAATGTCATCAAAAAAATATTTTTGGCTAAAAAGGATACTTTTCCCAATGGTGCAAAGGCAACTCCCGTCGATCAGCCGGAAAGCAGTGGTATCAGGCCGGAATTCTATCAGGCAGTCGCAAATAAGAGCGAAGCCCAAATGAAATCCTATTGGTCGAGAATGATATTTTCAGGAAAAGGGGTACCACCCGATGTGCTGGATGACGATGCAGCAGTGAAAAATTGGGTAAGCGCCAACAAAGGCGGCATCGGGTATATTGATAACAGCCAGGTTGACGCAACAGTGAAAGTGATACTCCTGATTCCCTGATTCACAAAACCGTCTATTCGTACAGGCATTATGATAAATCCTAAAAACCAGGAGTAAACAATGAGCTGGCTAGGTGCCCTATCAATAAGGTACAAAATTTTATTAATCGTTATTATCGCGATTCTGGGGTTTTCAATTAACCTGAGCGTCAATTATTCAGTCAATAACGCCAATAAACTCAGTCTGCAGAAGGTCAAAGAAATTTACTTTCCGACCTTGGAACGTACCGGCAGAAGTCAGGTTCGTCTCGACAAAATTAAGGAAAATCTAAATGCGGCGGTTGCTTCTGCAGAAGAAGACATGGTGGAGGATACTGACTCGTTGGCACAAGCAATGCGGCAGGCATTTAACGAAATTGCCCAGTTAGATCAGAGTAGCAAGAATGACATCGAGCAGCTGCAGGCGCAATTTCAGCATTATTACCAACAAGCTCGCAACCTGACGATGGGAATGATTTCAGGTAGTTTGCAGCCAAACAAACTCCAGCAGGCAATCGAAGAAATGCGCCTCAGTCTCAATGACTTTAGCGCCGGCCTGAATACATTTCATGAAGCGAGTCATTTGCGCTTTACGGAAAGTATCAATGCCGTCGATGAGAATTCCCATAGGGCATTGTTGCTTGGGGTTATCGTCAGTCTTGTCGCGGCGATTACCGTTGGCTTATCAGGCTTTTTTATTAGCTCACTGATAACTAAGAGTATGAATCATGTTGTCGATTCCTTGGAAGAGATGGCGCGCGGTGAAGGTGACTTGACAAAACGATTGGAAGCATCAAGCAAAGATGAAATTGGTCATTTGGTTGATGGTTTCAATATGTTCACGGCAAAACTTCAGTCCATTATCAAGGAAATCAGTGACTCCACCGGACAAATAGCCGCTGCTGCAGAGGAGATGAATGCGATTGCAGATAGGAGCAATCAGAATAGCAGCCAGCAGCTGCAAGAATCTGAGCAAGTCGCCACGGCGATCACACAGATGAGCGCAACCGTGCAAGAGGTAAGCCATAACGCAGCCAATGCTTCATCTTCGGCTCAAGACGCACACAATCAGGCCCTGAATGGCTGCACAGTGGTCGAACAGACGATTGATTCAATAAAATTGCTGGCCATTGATGTCGAAAATGCATCAGAAGTCATTCATAAACTGGAATCCGATACCGAAAATATTGGCATCGTGCTGGATGTTATTCGAGGAATTTCTGATCAAACAAACCTGTTGGCGCTAAACGCAGCTATTGAAGCGGCACGGGCGGGTGCACACGGAAGAGGCTTTGCCGTAGTTGCCGACGAAGTTCGCACCCTGGCAAGTAAAACCCAAGAATCAACCCAGGAAATTAATGCCATGATTGAATACATACAGTCTGGCTCCAAAGGAGCAGTTTCCGTGATGGAAAAAGGCCATCAACGAGCCCAAAGCAGTGTCCAGCACGCGGTTGAAGCTGGCGAATCGCTGGAGGCAATCAACAAATCGGTGTCTCACATCAGCGACCTTAACATTCAGATCGCCACTGCAGCAGAGCAACAGAGTGCCGTGGCAGAAGAAATAAACCGTAATACTGTCAATAGCATCCACTTAGGGGAACAGTCTGCTGCGGACGCCCATCAAACGTCGACCGCCAGCAGAGACCTTGCAAAACTGGCAGAAGCCTTGCGAGTGACCGTCTCTCAGTTCAAAGTTTAACCCGGAGCATACATTTGAGCGTGAAAAAGTAAGCAAATGCCTGGGTGTGCAAGGCGGCCTATAAAATAGTGTGGTTATCTTGTTGGTAATAAATCCATTTTTTAGGCCACCAGATGCATCAAGGATTAGCCTGAACTTTTATGACTCGACTACGCTTTTCAGGATTAATCTCAGGCACCTGACTTTTCAATGTCTTCTATGAGTGCTTTCAAAAATGCGGCCGCTTCTGCGCCTGTTGCAGCGCGATGATCGAAGCTCAGTGAAACAGGCAGCACCTTGCCTGCCGCTAATTGC
>Ga0316207_10002682_pt1 | contig 17722 bp, 20 predicted proteins | sample 6weekpyrite_MG_FD_204943 | JGI IMG/M metagenome (GOLD analysis project Ga0316207, IMG submission 204943) | Microbial mat bacterial communities from mineral coupon in-situ incubated in ocean water Damariscotta River, Maine, United States -... | ecosystem: Environmental > Aquatic > Marine >...
ATGTTACTTCCTCTTTTCCTTGAAGTTTTTTAAGTGATAGTCCTGAAATATATGATAAGTATGCGGGAATTAGTGGTAATACACATGGACTTAAAAAAGTTAAAAAACCAGCTGCTAAACTTACTAGGTAGGGTGCACTGTCAAACAGCGGTATGAGCATTTCTTTTAGAGATTCTTCCATTAATGACTTTCCTATATATTCTTATAACACTTCACCATTAAATGGTGAAGTTGTAAATCTATTAAAAGAAGTAATTAACTTCAAACCTAGCTTCACCATAAGAGTTGTAATCTTTAGTAGCTGCAGGCGTTGCATCTGCTGATATAATAGCAGCGCGGAATTTAAGTTCTAGATTCTTAACAGTATCAAAAGTTTTGAACAAATCTAAATGAACAATATTACGATCAGTTTTACCAATAGAACCAGCTAATAGTTTTGTCTCATCATAATTCATATCTGCATAATCTAATGCCGCTCTAAATCCTGGGATAAGGTTTGCTTTTCCAAAATCATAATATGCTTTAATCATCCATGAAGCAGTATCAGCTTCCCAGTTGTATTGAGCCATTGAACGAGTATATCCACCTGTTGGAAATCCACGCCATGGTGCAATAATATCTGCATCATCAGAAATTTTAGAGTATCCTAGAGTTACATTACCAGCACCCTTAGCAACTTTAACACGTACTGCACTTAGGCTACCATCTGCATTATTTGGGTCTGTATAACCACCACGTGTAGCTCTACCAGTAAGTGCAGCACCACCAATAGCACCAGCACCCTCATCCATCTGATGCATATATCTAGCACCTGGTGTGACACTCCATCCATCATCTAATTTAATTTTATAGTTTGCTTCTACTATCATAGATGATACAAAATCATTTACGTTCATATAGTCAAAGTTTAATTTTAAATTTTCAATTGATTTGTTTTGTGCTGTTAATACAAGCATTCCAGGATTTTTATCCGCACCTGTTCTTGCTATGTTGGCATTAGATAATCCAGAATGTTTTCCTGCATCATCATTCTCACTAAAGCCATTTACTGCAATTACACTATGAAAATCACTATGATCACGTAGTTTTTGTCTTGTGAAGTATGCTGCTCTAAGAGTTGTTTTTGGTAAATCTTTATTTATTACACTAATACCCTCAAATGTATTAGGAATCATCTTTGTATCATTAGAACGTAAAAGTGTACTTTCAAATATTTGTCGTCCAGCTTTAATATCTGTTTTGCCAGCTTTATACTCTAGGTATGCAATTGCTAATGAATCAATAGATGATCCACTTCCATCTGCCCTAGAATATGTATCTTTACCAGCTTTTCCAAAATCCTTTGCTCCATAAAGAACATCAGTATTATCAGTTCCAATTGTATGTGTAGTGTAAAGACCAGCAGTAGCACCAAATCCATTTAAGTTTGCAGTACTATATAGTAAGCTTCCACCAACACCCCAAGATTCATTATCTTTAGTTCTTCCTGGGTTTTCATTATCCCAATCCCACATAAACATATTTGAGCGTAAACGTCCGAAAAGTGTTCCCTCAGAAAACATATCTTGTATGTTATCTACACTTTTAGCTTTTACTTTATACACCATACTCATATTATTCTTCATATCACGTTTTTGTGTTTGAAGTGCATATGCTGATGTTGTTAATGTACAGAGTGTAATTACCACTAAACTTAATCCTACCTTTTTCATACTTCCGCTCCTGCTTTTTTTTTATAACTTAATATAATAGTACTTAAATGTAAAAAAGATGTAAAGATTTTAGCTCTAATTTAATTTTATCAGACTTTAAAAAGTTGTAATTGTTGGTTTAATTTCTGAGCATCTTTTTGTAACTTAATCGCCTTATCTCTAATAATATGTAATGAATCACTATTTTGTATAGAGATAGTATCTACTTCATCAATATTTACAATTATATTTTTAGTATTTTGAGCAAAACTAATAGAGACACTTTCGGAATTTTTAGCTCTTTGTGCAGCATCTTCTATATAATTTTTAGTATCAATTATTTTTTCTTCAACTTTGGTTGTATTCTTAGAGAGTTTATTACTAATTTGAGTATTCATTTCAATTTGATTACTTGTACTTGAGATACCTTGAACTATGATGTTAATAGTAGCATTTATTTCAGAGAGACTAGATTGTGTCCTTTCTGCTAACTTTCTAACCTCATCTGCAACAACAGCAAATCCACGACCATGTTCACCTGCGCGAGCTGCTTCTATTGCTGCGTTTAATGCTAAGAGGTTTGTTTGATCTGCTATCTCTGAAATAATAGTTAAAACTGATTTTATGTTTTTCGTATCATCACTGAGTTGCTTGAGTGTATTGGACATTTCACTGTTTTTTACTACAACTTCATCTACATTTTTGACAAGTTCATTCAGTGTATTATTTGCAACATTTAGATTATCTACTGCTAAGTTAACTTTTTCAACAGTCTCTTTACTATCATTAACAGAATCTTCTAGCAATATATTTACATCATTGCCTAAGTTTGTTGCTCTTTTTATGATGTCACGCTCATTTAACATACGACTGTTTATATTATTAATATTTTCTGTAATATTCGTTATCTCCTCTTCTGTCTCTCTTCCTGATATAATGATATTAGAGACTAAGCTTTGAACCTTTTCTATAAACTTATTGATAAAAGAGGATGTTTTACCAATTTCATCTTTACAGTTTTCTCTTAGTCGTTTAGTTAGATCACCCTCTCCCTCAGATATATCTTCAGCAAGGTTTTTAAGCTCTTTTAGAGGTTTTGAAAGTAGTGTTATAATCATAAAGATTACAATAGCTAATATAGTAAATATGGCAATAAATACAATAGTTATCAAGGAGACAAAAGCACTGTTTGTTTCACTAATAGCTTGATAAACTTCAGCTAGAGGTTTTCCTATTAAAAATATTCCTACCTCTTCTTTGTTGAAATTTTCAATCTTTTTAAAAGTATAAAAGTACTTTTCATCTGTGGCATAGCCATTTTCTTGAAGATGATTTAAATTTATATTCTTTAGCCCATTAAAAAAATCTTTATTAATAAGTGATTTGTCTAAATCAATATAAAACTTACCAATTAGTGTAGGATTTTTAATTAAGGATGCCATTTCTAAATTGTCTTCGTGCACAAGAACAAGTAATTCACGACTATCATTTGGGTTATTCTTTTTAAAAACAAGTGTATCAAAACGAAGTATAAAATCAATACTACCTAAAAAATCATCATCCTCACCCTCTTCTATCAATATTAGAGGTGCAGTAGCCACCATCATTAATCCACCACGTGTTATCTCATTTCCAACAAATACTTTATGTTCAGTTTGTGCAAACTGTATACTTTTTCTATGACTAACATCTGCACCATAAGCTTTCTTATCCCACGATTTAACATATGTAGCACCCATTGAATCTACTACTTGAATCAATGGCTTTTTAAATGCACCATTATATTCTAAGCTTTCTCTAAGCCCAAATATCTCTCTAAATATTACATCTCTATCTTCATCATAGACTCCATTAACAATAGTTCCATTATTAGAGATAGAGATAACAACATTTTTAATAGTCTCTATTTTTGTATTTAGTGACCTCTGTATTGATGCTTGGAGATTAAGCATCTCTTGATTATATATAGTTTTACTAATATTTGAGATTTGTTTTGATGTTACAATTGAGAGTACTAAAAATAGTGTAACTGCGATAGGCATTAAAACTACTATGTACTTTTGAAGTATCGATAAGTTCTTTAATCTCATTATTAGTGATACTATTTTATTCATTATTTATCTCCCATTATTTATTGAATGGTAGTATTTAAATGTAAAATATATGTAAAAGTTTTATTTATATAAGTCTATGAAAATTATTGAGTGTTACCTCCCTAAAACAGGAGGTTTGTAGTTAGAAAATTTAATTTTACTTTAGCGTTTAAGTCCAGGAATTGATATTTCTTTTCCTTTAGACATATTTGTTACATATACTTCAAGAGCAACCATCTCTTTTGATCCAATTGGTAATACTGCTTGTAGCGAATTGTTCATGCAACCTTGAAAACGACGTTGTAGTGTTCGTAATGAAGATTTTGTCATACGGTAAGCAGGCCATGTACCACCTGTATTTGACTCACCTAAATTTGGAAGTGGCTGAGTACGTAATATTGTGCCTGTAACATCTTTTGAGTGACAACTTAGGCATGCTAATCCACGTCCACCTCTTTTTACTTCATATGTCTCTTTCCCAAAACGATAAGCCTCTTTCATATGAGCGTTCGCATTAATATCAATATTAATTTTCTCCTCATTTGCAAGAGATTTTACATAACTGCTCATGTTAAACATATCTTTACTTTTTAGTTTAAATGGTTTATGCCCATTTTGAACCATTAGCGCTTGCAGTACTTGGTCAATTCCTACAACACTACCAAGCTTTTTAATATAACGTGGGAAACCAGCAAGATATTTAGGAAGTGCATCAGGTTTTACTCCTAAAAATTTAGCGAGTCCATCTTCACCTCCAACTAACTCTTCAAGTAACTCATTACCAGATTCAATCATAATTTCTGCTGGATTATTCTCAAGCATCTCTGCATACATTGCGCGATCTGAATCACTCATTGCAAACTGCTCTCCAGCAAACACCATTGTACTTACCAATGCTATTGTTAATGCTATCTTTTTCACCGTATCAACCTTTTTATTTATAATATACTAACGATATTGATGGAATAGCTGCGACTAATCCAACTCCTATTTGGAACTATTTTTTATTAGAGACAACATATGAAGCTATATCACAAATCTCACGTTCGTTAAACATTTTTGATGTCAAATTTATTGTCATATGAGTATTTGGATTATCAACTCTAGCATCAGCTATTTTTTGATAAACGAATTGATTATCACGTACTCCAGTTTTTATAAAAAATTCTTGGTACGATGTCAAGTCAGGACCAACATTTCCTCCGCCAATTGCACCCTCAATGTTATGGCAAGCAACACAGTTTCCAAACTGTTTAGTTTTCCCATTTGGTAATTTTTTACTCAATCCAGTTGGTACTTTACCTTTTGCCTTTTTACCATTTAGATTATGATAAATAAATTTTCCTCTTGCAATAGCCTCTTTATTTTTAGTTATACAATTAGAAGGCATTGTAAACTTTTTTGTATCTACTAAAAGATCTTTTTTAACTATTTTAGTAGCATCTGGACTCTCAAAAGCAGTAGTTAAATCTGCTGAATTTACTAGGCTTAAACCTAGCGCTATTGTAATAACGAACGCCTTTTTCATGTATCACTCCTTTAAATATATGCATGATATAAATCAAGCATGTTAAATATAAACTTTACTAGTTCCCGACCATAGAGAGCTAAAGCTACTTACTCAAAAAAAAGGGGGATAAAACTTAAACTGAGTAAGCAGTTTTAGCCCTCCATGGTCAAACATCATAACTTTAAGGTTTAACATGTATCCATCCATCTTTCATTCGCTCGACTAACTCTACTATACCTGCTGTTACTACCTCTGTCCCATCTATTAAATCAGACACTTTTATATTTTTTGTTCGCATAGTATTACCACAAGCAATAAACAGTACATCATATTGCATCAATGTATCTACCCGTTCAGCTATTTTTCTATCATCTTTTAAAAGCATATTTATACCTTTTGAATATGCTACAATCTCCATCTCAACATTTTCAGGACCATACTCCTTTAAGACATTATTCGCAGATCCTAGAACATGATGAATTATTTCACTATCTCCTGATGCAATTGAAAATACAATCTTGCGAGGATTATCCATTGAAGGCTTTGGTTCAGCATATTTAGTTTCGCTAAACAGTACACCTACCAACATAATTAAACTAATGAAAAATTTCATACTCTTTTTAGCCTTTAACTATTTTATATGTGAAGTAAAATATCTATAAAATCTTCTTGATTCCATGTACCTCTAATTGTCTTTAAGCGTTTTAACTTATGTGAAAAAAAATAAAAAGTAGGTGTCATCCTAACTTTAATACCAAATGGCATCTCTGTGTTTGTTATATTGATACGAACTGGTATATAGTGCTCTTGAATTAACACTGCCATTTCAGAATCATCAAAGACCTCTTTCTGCATTTTTTCACAGTAGTGGCAACTACTTGACATTGCCTCTAGCATTATTGGTTTACCACTCTTTGCTGATTTCTTTACACCCTCATCCCACGTTAACCAGACTAAAGGAGCACTAAATAGATAAACTGGTAATAGTAAACTTAAAATAAAAAGCAAAACTTTTCTATTACTCATCTAAGTACTCCATTAATCAAAAAGCTATACTCTACTAGCAGCTCATTGATCCTTTTACTGGACAACCACACTCATAGTCAAGTATATTGACATTACTTTCGTTACTAACATCAACTATTCTTCTACTACGTATATAGTCACGTGTTACATCATAAACAGCACGAATTTTCTCTTTTTGTAAATTCATACCCATATTTTGTAAATTACCTCCCCATGAAGAGACAGAGTAAATTTTCTCAGCCTCAATAGGTTTCCCACCAACCAATAGATTGGTAATTCTTTTACCACTTGGATTGGATACAGTAATATCATATGTTATACCTCCAAGACGGCTCATATCTCCACCTTGTTGATATAGGGGATTAGCATTAAATACATTGTCTGCTATATCTTCAAGAAGTTGTCTTACTGTTTTGCCATATAATTCAAATGTGTAAACATTGGGGTATGTAATTCCACACATTTCGTAAACATTTTCCATTAAAATATCGTCACCTGCAAGAACAGTAGTTCCCCATCTATAGCCAGGTGTAAATGAGATGTCACACTTCATCTCATTCATCACAGCATCATTAATTAACTGATCAAATGTTGAGAAGAAGGTATCTCTTTTGTATAATATACCTTTTGTTTTACCTAATACTTCGCTAAATTCTTTGTCAAATGGAGCATATAACTCATTAACCAACTTAACACCCTCAGCGTCTGCTGGTATAATATTTGAGGCAACTGGTATTAGTTTATATTCATAATCTCTTACTTTGTTGTTTTTAATGTCTATATCTAGGCGTCCAATATATTTACCATGACTTCCTGCAATTACAATTACAGTACCGTTAATGGTAATTGGCTTTGGAGAGGGATCATGCGTATGCCCACTTAATATAAAGTCAATACCGTGAACTTTTCTAGCAACCTCTTGATCAACACTAAAACCATCATGTGAAAGTACTACAACACAATCAACTTTATGTTTTTTACGTAATTCATTAACATATTTTTGAAGACTTTCAAGACGCAAGCCAAAACTCCAGCCTTGTGTAAACTCTTTAGGGTTTGCAGTTGAGGTAAATGGGAATGATTGACCAATAATACCAATTCTAGCACCTCCACGCTCTTCAATGGTATATGGTTCAAATATTAGCTCTTCATACTCATCATCAAATGGATCATCACCAATAACATTTTGAGAAATAAATTTTGCATCAAGCATACTGATTAATTCACGTACACGCTCTTTACCGTATGTAAATTCCCAGTGACCTACCATAACATCAACTCCAAGATAGTTCTGAGCTTTTACAATTGCTTCACCACCAGTTTTAAGTGCTACGCCAGTTCCCTGCCATGTATCACCAGAATCTAGTAAAAGTGTATTATTTTCACCACGTTGACGCTTAATCTCATCGATTAATGTCTTCATATGAGCAATACCACCCATCTTACCAAATTTCTTTGCTAGAGCATCAAAATCCATATGAGTATCAAAATAGGCATCTAATGAGCTTGGTTCAAGACCATAATGTTTAGAAAATGCTTCACCACATAAAAACCCTGGCGTACCCACTAAGTTTGGAGCTGAAATTAGAGTTGATGGTTCTCTCCAATATAAAGGTTTAATGTGCGCATGCATATCACACATATGTAGTAGTGTAACACTACCTGTATCTTTAAAGTCATACAAATCTTTTACTGTTATATCAGCTGGATTAACACCACCAACTGTTGTAGCACATCCATTGCTAACGCTAACAAGCCCTAATGCTGCGGCAATTTGCATAAAGTCTCTTCTTGAAATATCCATTTTAGTATATCCTAACGTTTAAAACTATAGCTTGCATATGACCTGTAGTCATGTTTTTACTCATAATCTTAACTCTTTGGTTTGATTTTTTTACTTTTTTCATTTACTTCACCTTGGTTATCTGAATATATGACTTTTAATTCACCTTTTCCAGGAACTTTGAAATATATTGTAAAAACTGGATTTGTTGAAAGGGATTCCCATGTTTGCATTGTAGTAATAGGCTTATCATTAAATAAGAACTTTACTTCATTTATATAGTGTGCAGGAACAATTTTTCCACTTTTTTTATCTTTACGTGATCCTGTTTCCATTGGGTGCATAACCATAAAGTTTACTTTTACGACATCTCCTGTATTGTACTTTTTAGGCTTAACTTTGATTAACGACTTTCTTTTTCCCATAATTTTTCCTTTAATGTCTATTTTTTACTCAAATACTAGGTTCAATAATTTAGAATCAACCACATCCACCAATTGTAACTTTTACATTTTGTGATGCGCTTAAGAACTCACCCTTACTTGTCTCAACCAATGCCATAACATCTTGAGATACTCCAAGTTTAACGCGAGTCGAGAAGAAAGCTTTTCCATTTGCTGGTGTCAACATTACATCAGCACAGCGTACATTTCCATTTTTAGTAGCAAATACATGGATAGCTTTTACATAGTCTGTTTCGCTCATTGGGCTATCAACTTCTATAGTAACAGGAACAACAGCACCATTTTCTGCTATTTCTGGTGCTTTTAGATGTACCTTACTTGATACGCTAATAGATTTTCCACCTGTAATTTCAGATAATGCTTTATCAATTCCCATTTTTGTTGCAGAAGCTGTTTTCTCAGCTGCCATTGCAATTGACGGTACAACTACTGAAGTAGCAGCAATTATCCCTAGTCCTTTTATAAATAATCTTCTTTCCATTTTTTCCCTCTTTATTATAAATTTTGTAAAAGCACACTATTTAGTATGTTGTTACGACAAGAGTAAAACCATTAACTATATTTAATGGTCAACGACTTTTTTATTATCATCTTAAATTAGATTTTTTATTCTACATTTTGATTGTAAAAATAGTATAAAATTTTATATTGTAATAAGTTATAATATAAATTATATTTAAGTATATAAGTAGAATAAGTTTATAAAATAGTATAGGTTATGTTGAAATTAGTTTTTTGGGGAATATATATGTAAATGTACTACCCTCATTTATCTTAGAGGTTACCTTAAGTTGTATACCAGCTTTGTCTATAATAGCTTTAACAATATCAAGACCAATACCAAAACCACTCTCATTATTGTTCTCTCTGTAATATCTTTCAAAGATACGATGGTCATAATCTATTCCTATACCATAATCTTTAAAAATAAGTTGATATTCACTACCAACTCGTTTAAATACTACTTCGACTTTAGAATCTTTATGTGAATACTTAATCGCATTAGATAGACTATTGTCAATAATTCTTTGTAGTTTTGTCTCATTAAATATTAAAAAAACATTATCCTCTACATTAGAAATTATCTGAATATTTTTAATAGCTGCAACTTCATAAAAGTATAGAATTGAGTCATTAATAACTCTACTTGCATCAATCTTTTTATAGATTAAACTTTTTTGATCAACTTTAATCAAATAGTCAACATCTTTATAGATATTAGATAGTGCTTTTGTAGCTGCTTTAATACGTTGTAGGTATTTATTGTTTGGATTTTTGCGGTTATATAAATCTACATTAATATTTATGATATTCAAAGTGGTATTAATATCATGCATGGAATCTTTCATAAAATTGTCTAGTTGCTGATTGATTTTTTTAAATGGAAGTGCAAAATAGTTTAGAAAAGAGAACGAAAGGACAAAGAGAAAAACAAGTATTGAAAGCAGTACAATACCTACTTTCTGATAAACGTTAGAGTATGATATTTTACTTGTAAGAATTATATAATTAGCACCAAAGTAGCGTCCCTCTTCTAATGGTACAATTAAGTATGAGTTTTCTTTGTATATATGGTACCCAGATGAAAAGTCATCCATTTGGATGTCTATTAATGTAAAAATTGGATTAAAATTTAAATCATATAGTCCTGACTGAACAGTTTCAAATCGTGGGTACAAAAAGACTTCACTACTGGTTTTATCAAAATCCTCCATTGCATCAATAATTAGCGAAGATCTCTGTTTTAATTCGAACTCATTTTGCATCTCATAAATATTTTTTAGATAAATAGCATAAATTAAAAGTGGAGCAAAAAGAATTGATATTGCTAGAAAAGAGAAGAGTATTGCACTTCTAATAGCATGTCGTTTTTCATTCAATGATATATCCAAGCCCACGGCGATTTTTAATTACTGAATTAGGCAATTTTTTGCGTAAATTATTTATTTGTACACGTATATTTGCAGGATCTACATATTTACCCCATATCTCATCTTCAAATGTTGAAAGTGATACTACTTGGTTACGCCGCTTTAATAAAATAAGAAAAATATCTTGTTCTGTTTTACTTAATAGAATCTCTTTATTATTATGTATTAGAGTATTTTGTTCTAGATTATAAATTAATCCCTCATCTAAGACTACTTCGTTAGCATTTTTATAGTAGAAACTTTTGCATGCATATGTTAGACGTAACTCAAGCTCACTTAAATCAAATGGTTTACGAATATAGTCACAGCATCCAGATTCATAACCCTCCTCCATGCTATTAACATGGGTCATAGAGGTCATAAATATTGCTGGCATATTATTGTTCTCTTTACGTAAAGTTTTTAATAGTTCAAATCCATTTAGTCCTGGAACATTTACATCAAGGAGTGCTATATCATATCTGTTGTCATAAGTTGCATCATAAGCATCATTGCCATTACCAAATGTATCAACACTATATCCAAGTTCAATTAGAAACTCCTCAATACTTGTGCATAACACATAGTCATCTTCTAAAAGTAAAATTCTCATTTTCATTTTATAATACCTGAAACTCTTTTTTTATTCTGGTCATAAATCAATGGTTTATTGTAACTGTTCATATCTTGCTTGTTAGAATACTCCTCTTTTTTCATTACATCATAAAAGTTCTTACGATAAAAGTTAATCAAAAATGAGTTCTCCTCCTCTTTTGTAGAGAAGTTGTTAAGGTTCTTTTTAGGCATTACAAATGTAAACATACCAACATCACGACCTATTGAATTTTTCATCTGTACATAAAATATATACCTATCTTTTTCAATAAAAATATGTTGATCTTTTAGTACTTTTAAATCAATTTTATTTAGAGCATCTAGACTTAGTGAGTTATAACTTCTATTAGAAATTATATAGTTTCCCACTGTAGGATTATTTTGCATTAATACTGCAATATCATAAAATTCGTAATCCATTAATATATACATGTCTATTCCAAAATTTTGGAAAAATGATGTTGTTGCCTCAAATGTATCTAATACCTCTACAAATCCTAAAAGCTTACCATCCTTATAAATTGGAACTGTTGCGATAATACTCAATTTTCTTGCTACTTCAATAGAGACACGAGGCTTTTTAGTCATTTTCAAATTTAATAAATCCTGCCTATAGTCACTTAAAGGCATGCCTGCATAGATGTTGTCCCAGCTACGTGCAAATAGATAAAAGTTGGCGGTTATAATTTGAGTTCTTACTAATTTGTTAGTGTGCTCTTGAACGTCTTTCATAATGTCGTTTAGAATATCAAAAGCAATGTCTTCATCATTTTTATCTAATGCTTCAATTATATCTCTATTTTTTGAGAGAACTATTGCAAAACTAAGGGCATCTGATTTTTGTTTGTCAATTTGCCCTTTTAATGCAATATTCAATTGATCGCTTACATCAAAAATCGTTTGCCATTTTACATCATTTTGTAGGCGCCATAGAAAAATTAAGAAGATAACAATAATTGATAAAAATATAAAAGAGATAGTTTTTTTATTAAAATAGTTCATTTACTCTACTTAACTTAAAGTTGTTGATATTTTTATTTGACATTATAACAAAAACTTTCAATATAAAATATTTTAAGAATAATATTTTTGTATATATAATCTATTCTCTTTTAACAGGAGCCAAAATAATTAGTGTAATAAAAATAAAAAATACTATAAATATTCTTAGATATATTTGGACAATATTAAACCTATATTTTTGATTGTCTATAGTAAAGTCATAGTATCCAATCATTTCACCAAGCTCTTCACCGTTTGTTCCATGTATTACAGCAATTTTTGAAATTAAGTACTCGTTTTCACCATCTTCAATAACCGCCCCATTATCTGTATTGTTATCTAATATATGTTCTAGAAACTCTAGTGAAAAAGAGTTATTAAGCTTATTAATATAGTAAGTATCATCTATAGGAATAGGTGACATTTTGCTCTCTGTTCTTAGCTTTTCAACGCTGTTCTTATGAAGAAGATACTGAAATTTTTCACTAGAATCTGAATCATCTAGTGATTTGGTAATTAGATTTGGGTCAAATCCAATCTCTAGGGCTCCAATATTATTTCCATTGTATATTATAGGTACAACTATTCTAAAGACTCCTCCAAATGGACAACTTTGAAAACCATATGTTGCTTCTGCTTTTGAATTTACAAATTTAATTAAGGGGCGATTACTACTTAATGTATCATTATAATTCTCTTTTTCTTGTATTTGTAAAAACTTTGATCCATCTTCGTAATAGAACTGCATAGTTTTAAGTGATGGCTCTACTGCTTGCATATCTAGAAATACACCATACATTATCTCATACAATTTATCCCTTTTTTTGAGAGCTACCAATGAGCTAATGTCATTGTCATTGGCTAAGTCGTTTAAAACACCTGTATAGTAGTCGCTCCATTCAGTAAGATTAGCATTAAAAATATTTTTCATATTTTTTATATGTGTTAACAATAGATTATCACGTTCTATATCGTTTTTTTTAGTACTATCTACAAAGTAATAGATACTAGAAATGATAAGAAATAAAAATGAAATATAAATTATATATTTAGACTTAATATTCTTTAAGAATAAGAATTTGCACTCACGATACATTAAAATCCTTTTAGAAAAGAGTCAAGTCTAACTCTTTAGAATAACTATTTTATTTTTACGTAAGAAGCACCTTCTCGCTGTAGGTCAATTATCTTAATGATACCTCCAGGTGTCACCTCAGCCATATCTAAAAGTTGGTTTTTCTTAACATCTTTTTTCTCCATTGTATTTCCACATGCATATACGTTAAGATTATCTCCAGCTGTTTGCTTTAAGTTGTCAAACCGTCCTAAAGTTCCATTGTTAGCAGGTCCACCTTTATGTAAATATGGCTTTTCTACAAATCCAGTACCTTGAAAATCTTTCATTACATACTGAAGACAAGGACCAAGCGCTACAACATTTAGTTCAAAATCTATTAAAGCTTTTTGATAATGTTTTACAACGTTACCTAGTGTATTTAGCATTAAATGAACTCTCTTTACATCAGGAAAATCACATTGGTAAACTATCTTTACAACTTCATCTTCCTCATCAGCAACTGCATTTATCGGTGAAACCATTAACACAGTAGTGAACATTACCCAAAATATTTTTTTAATTTTCATCTATTTTCCTTTCTTAAAAAGCAGCTGTAACTTGGATTGCAAAACGGTTACCCATATTGTCCAAAACTTTTTGTGCGTTAGCATTACCTGGAGCTTTAGCGTCTCTAATAAGATAGTTAAAGTCTATACGTGTTGCACCTTTGAACCTATATGATGTACCAAGAGTTAATGTTTTAAAGTCACGTTCACCTTTGTCACTATTTGTTAAACGATCTAGATAATCATAACGAGCAAAGACTTCCCACTTTTTTGGCAATATATCATACTCAATATTTACATAACCACCATCTGCTTTATTTGAATCATCAAAAGCAAATTGAAATTGCCAATCTTCATTTAAAGGATCTGCATTTCTATCTTTCGCACCAGTATAAATCATACCAGCAGCTCTCATATACTCAGCTTCAAAACGGATACCATCATGGTAATATGTCATACCAAGACCATAACGTTTTCTATCTGCTTCAACTTCAGTTGTAGTAACTCCATCATTTGAAAGAAGTTGACGTTTACCTGTCATTCCCCATACATAATATTTCATAGATTCAGTAAAGTAACCTCTTCCTTTACCAAAAGATTTCTCAGCTGCTAAATAACCATAATGAGTTCGTTGATTTGAACCAGATGTACTCATAGAGACACCATTTCCATTTCCTAGCATGTAGGCATAACTTATTGTCCAATCTTTTGCAATAGGCAATGTATCAAAAATTTGTGCTCCAACATCTCTAAATGCTCCAATTGGGCCATCTGGTGTTCCTGTATAGTGAACTGATGATGCACCTCCTGCAGCGGCACCTTTTTGTGCTGCACCAACATTTCCTACGTGTCTTTCAAGTAATTGTTGGTTTGAAAAGTTTGTAAATTCTATATATGGAGATACAAAAACAGCTTGTAATCCCTCTTCGCTTGATGGAGTCTTAAACATACCTAAACGTAGTTTTGCACCAGGAACATGTTTTAATGTCACAGAGGCATCAGTAAAATATGTAGCTGTATCTCTATGTCCAGCTATATTATTTATACCATTATTCGCAAATTCAGTCATAAAGAAATAATCAACTAAATTTTCTCTATCAGCCATACCACGTAATGCTAATCTAGCACGAAAAGTATTAAATCCTGATTGATCTGATAAGTCTGGATTTAGTAGGGAAAAAGGTGTTAAATTACTTCCAGAAGGATTTATAGCTACTGTACCTTTGTCCTTTTTGTAGTTTGCTTGAATAAAACCCCATAACTTTGGAACCATACTTCTATACGGAACTTTAACACCTTTTGGTGCAACGGTTGTTGGCTGTACTCCTTGTAGCATTAGCCAGTCTGCTGCATTAACTTGTAATCCACCAAATAATATTGGAGCAATTATGGCAACTTTAGAGAGTGAACTCTTAAAAGAGTCTGTTTTAACTTTACTCATTTATAATCCTAGTTTTTTATTTATGATTTGAAATAGTAATACTTAAGTGTAAAAATAGTGTAAAAATATAATGAGATAGATTTAAAATAATAATTTAAGTAAGAATATATATTTAGAAAGATGTATCTGGGTTAAACTTTAAGATTCTACCATTGTCATCTGCAATGTAGAGCATGCCAAAATTGTCAAAGCAGATGCCCTCTTGCGCAAATTTAGGTAGTACTATTTTGTTTATAGTCCTATTCTCTTTTAAATTGTAAGTTATTAACAAATTTTTGTCATCACTAATCATATAGAGCATTTTATTATGATACGTAAGTGCTGCAATATCAAAATAGCCATGATTTATTATCTTAACAATTTTTGCTTTTTTACCTTTTATATTGTCAATTTGAAAAACTACTGAAGAGTCTTCTTTTGGGTACTTATTGAAAGATTGATTAGATAAAAAAATCTTACCATCAACTATTGTTATCGCTTCAAGTCCATGTTTTTTATCTTTTTTTAGAACTTTTATACCTTTGAACTTACGTTTTATAGAAATCTTCTTTTTTATCTTAAGTCTCTTTTGTGAGACTACAAGAACAGCATCATCTTTTTCAACCGCAAAGAGCAGCACTCCTTTATCATTATCACAAGCAACTCCCTCTAGGTCATAGTTTCCAATTTTTTTATCTCTAAGGATTTTTCCTTTTTTTGAGATTTCATATATTTTCCCCTCATCATTTGCGATAAATAGTGAATCACGAATAGTTGAATAACAGATGCCAGAGGCTTCTGGTACTTTTGCGATTATCTGTTTGTCTTTGATTTTAAAATTGCTAGCTGATACAATATTTAAAATAATTGTTATTATTAGAACTGCTTTTTTCATATTTTTCTCCATTATAAGCCAGACAACTATAAAAAATCTTGAAAACCAAAGTAACTTACTGTTGGGTGAAAAAAATTGTCCATGAAATTTTAGATTCTATCACATATTTTAAATAGTATAATTTATCTAATATGATAGAATTACAGAAAATTGAGGTTAAAAAAACTTATGAAAACTGTAGAGCTTAAGATTGACGATGACTATTATGATGAGTTAGTGCAAATGTTACCAAAAAATAGAGTCTCAATTGTAGACGAAAGTTTTTTAAATCATCAGAAGATTTTAAAAGATGAGTTAGAAAATTATAAAAATGCTAACATATCTTTTACTCTTTATCAAAGTTCAATAGAGAAGACAAATAGCTGGGTAGAGGGGTAAACAGATGAATATAGTTAATTCAGAAAATTACCTTTTACAGTTTAAAAATTTAGTTGATAATTTAATGTCTGAGGATACGCAAAATGCAAAAAAATTTAAACTATATATCGATACAGTAGTTTTAAACTTAGCAACTAAACTCAAAAAATACAAACAGTCCCACTATTTTGAAGATGAAAACATCAAAGATATTCAACATGAGGGCTACACAATTACGTTTTATATTGATGAACCGATTGATGTTTGTGTCCTATTAGGTATTATTAAAAAATAGTTATAATATTATAGTTTTAATTAGTTATTTATAGCTAAATAAGAATAACTATTGTAGAATTTCTTAATTTATAATTAGGTAAATACTATTGGTTAATTTAAAGAAATTAAAAGTTATCTCTAGCGAGTTATCACTTCTTTATGTAGAAGATGACGAAATGTTGCGTAATCAGACACATCAACTTTTTCTACAGCTATTTAAAACTGTTCATGTGGCAGAAGATGGAGAAGCGGGACTATCTCTTTATAAAAACTTTTTTTTAGATACAAATAGTTATTACGACATAGTGTTGAGTGATATAAAAATGCCAAATCTTGATGGTATTGGACTGAGTCAAGCTATTTTAAATATTAATGCTGGGCAAAAAATAATTATTGCATCTGCTCATAGTGAGAAAGATTACCTAGTAAACCTCATTAATATTGGGGTCAACGCATTTATTGAAAAACCATTTGGGGATAATATTTTTGAAGCATTGTATAAAATATGTTCTACTTTTCAAAAAGAGCGTAGTGTAGCTTTAGGTAATGGTTATTATTATAGTGCATATAAAAAATCTATACTTTTTAACAATGAAGAGATATTGTTAAGTGATAATGAGTTTAAATTTTTGGAGCTTTTAATAAATAATGCTAATCAGCACTTTATGGCTGAAGATATTTTTAACCATCTCTATTATGATAAAGTAGAGAAAGAATTCTCATTAGATTCGATTAAAAGCTTGGTTAAACGACTTCGTAAAAAATTACCTAAAGATCTAATTATTAATAGTTATCAATCTGGTTATCGTATAAATTTAGCAAAAAATTAATTATATATCTTTATAAAAAGTCCTAAATAAAAATTAGTTTGACACTTTCATGACACTTTTATATTTTAATATGCTCTATACTTTTCTTAAAAAAAATATTTAATAGACTTCTTGCAAAACTCTAGTAGCCATCAGCTTCACAAAGAGGGTTTTAATCAAGGCAGATGTTCCTAAGCGTAGCCAAAGCTACGGTTAGGGTTATCTAACGAAGAGTAAAGCTCTCTTTG
>Ga0316207_10002683_pt1 | contig 17720 bp, 13 predicted proteins | sample 6weekpyrite_MG_FD_204943 | JGI IMG/M metagenome (GOLD analysis project Ga0316207, IMG submission 204943) | Microbial mat bacterial communities from mineral coupon in-situ incubated in ocean water Damariscotta River, Maine, United States -... | ecosystem: Environmental > Aquatic > Marine >...
ACCATAGGTTTCATCATCAATATCACCCGATGAGGCACAACCCGTTAAAATCGCGGCTAAAAAGAGGGCTGATAAATTTAATAAATGAGAAAAGCGCATGCGGGCAACCTGGTTCGTATTTAAATAATTAAGTGTGTTTTATCGTTTTTTAGTATTATACCCCAGATTATGGAGCGTGTTATAGGTAAGTGTAAAACCTTGCCATTGCTGAGAAAATAATGAGATTTTTGAATGGATGAAACAGATGTTTTTGATGCCGCTATTCCTGATGAATGGGCGGGTGAACGAGTTGATCAGGCTTTAGCAAAGCTCTTTCCGGATTATTCGCGTTCGCGTTTGCAATCATGGTTAAAAGAAGGGCAAATTTTAGTCAATGGTGAGGTAAAGCGGGCTAAAGACAAAGTTTTGGGCGGTGAGCAAGTACGCCTGGAAGTTGTTTTAGCCTCTGAAAATAGCTGGGAAGCCGAGAATATTCCGTTAAATATTGTTTATGAAGATGAACAGTTATTAGTGATTAATAAACCGGCCGGTATGGTGGTTCATCCTGCAGCAGGTAACTTTACCGGAACGATGTTGAATGCCTTGCTGCATTATGCGCCTGAATTAGAGGCTGTTCCCCGGGCGGGTATAGTGCATCGTTTAGATAAGGATACCAGTGGTGTCCTGGTTGTTGCGCGGACACTAACAGCACAAAAGTTATTAGTCGAACAGCTTCAGCAGCGGACTTTTTTACGAGAGTACGATGCCATTATTCGGGGCTCGGTGACGGCGGGTAATACCATTAACCAACCCATTGGGCGTCACCCCATTAACCGCAAACGCATGGCGGTGAATGAAAAGGGTAAACCCGCGATCACACATTATCGAGTCAGTGAGCGTTATCGATTACATACAAAATTAAGTGTGAAGCTGGAAACGGGACGCACTCATCAGATACGCGTGCATATGGCCTATATTAACCATCCTTTGCTGGGTGATCCGGTTTACGGTGGCCGCTTTAAAATACCGGCCGCGAGCGATGACGCTTTTGTTGAGTCTTTGAAAGCATTTAGACGGCAAGCACTGCATGCACGACACCTTGGCCTGATACATCCTGCGACAAATGAATTTATTGATTGGGAAGTTGAAGTACCGCAAGATATGCTGGATATACAAGAGCTGTTACGTCTTGATTTTGAAAAACACAAAAATGATAAAAAAAGAAAATAGTGAGTAATCTTTGGTTAACAGCAGACTGGCCTGCAGCGGGTTTTATTAAAGCAGGTGTCACCTTACGTCATGGCGGCATAAGTCAGGGAGCGTATGACAGTTTTAATTTAGCAACGCATGTGGGTGATGAGCCAGCTTCGGTTAAAGCAAACCGAAACACCTTAAATCAATATTTAAATTTAACCCATTCTCCTCAGTGGTTAGAGCAGGTGCATAGTTCACATGCGGTGTTATTGCCTAATGAAGAAGCTATTCCAAAAGCTGATGCAGCCTATACCCTGGAAAAAAATATTGTTTGTACTGTGATGACAGCGGACTGTTTACCGTTGTTAATTACAGATACTAAGGGTTGTTGTGTTGCGGCTATCCATGCTGGTTGGCGTGGTTTATGTAATGGTATTATTGAAGAGACCATTAGAAAACTCCCTGTTGAAGCCGAAAAGTTATTAGTCTGGCTGGGGCCGGCAATTAGTGCAGATGTTTATGAAGTTGGCAAAGAAGTATATGATGCTTTCACCAACAATAATCATGAGGCAAAAAAAGCCTTTGTTGCCACTAAAGAAAATCACTGGCTGTTTGATATTTACCGCTTAGCAAGGTTGCGTTTAAATAAACTGGGCGTTCAAAAAATCTATGGTGGAGACCATTGTACTTTAAAAGAAAATGAGCTTTTTTTTTCGTATCGTCGTGATGATATTACGGGACGAATGGCAAGCATGATTTGGATTGATGGCTGAGTTTATTTGTCGTCAGCATCAATAATAAAAATTTAAGAGAAAGTATTATATGTCATTACTCGGTTGGATTATTGTTTTTAGTTTACTCGGCGGCGTGCTGAGTGTTTTAGCTGCCTCGGTCTTTTTATTAATCAACGATAATCATCAAAGAAAATTACTTCCGCATACAGTAAGTTTTGCCATTGGCGCTTTGTTGGGCGCGGCATTACTTGCTTTATTGCCGCATGCCATGATTGTTAATGAAAATGTTGATTTTCATGATTTAGGGTTAACACTTTTAATTGGTTTACTGGCTTTTTTCTTACTGGAAAAAATGGTTTTATGGCGCCATTGTCATTCGAACCACTGTGAGCTTCATACGCCGGGCAATATAAATATATTAAACGGGCAGGAGACGCACAGCCATAATCACGAAAAAAATGCCAGTGGTACATTAATCCTTATTGGTGATGCTGTTCATAACCTGGTTGATGGTGTTTTAATTGCCGCTGCCTTTATGACCGATATTGATTTGGGTATCGTGACGGCACTTGCGGTCGCGACACACGAAATCCCCCAGGAAATTGGTGATTTTGCAATCCTGTTAAATAATGGTTATGAGCGTAAACGTGCATTGTTATTTAATGTTTTTGCCAGTATGGCAACAATAGTCGGAGCCGTTATTGCTTATTATAGTTTGCAAAGCATGCAACATGCATTGCCGTATATTTTGGCTATCGCGGCATCAAGTTTTATTTACATTGCGGTTGCAGATTTAATTCCCGGATTACATAAAAAAACAGAGCTTCGGGAGACTATTCAGCAAATTATCTTAATTGCTTTAGGTGTTGCGACTATTTATTGGGCACACTCATCTTTACATTAATTGCCTTTTTAAATATACACATAAAGTGGTGTTAAATGATTTTTTTTGCAATAACACTTATTATTTTTCTCATCACTTTTGTTGTTATTGGCTATAAAAATAATGTAGCGAATTGGGGACATTTTTATATCAATGTCATCGATGGTTGGTTGAGAATTTATTGTCGCTACTTTCACCGCTTTGTTTATCAACCCATTCCCATTTCTGATAACTCTCCCACCTTGCTTGCTTCTAATCACTTAACCGGACTGGATCCCTTCTTAATTATTGCCGCCTGCAGTCACCCTATTCGTTTCATGATTGCTAAAGAAGAATATGAACGCCCTGGTTTACAGTGGTTATTTCGTGCAGCAGGTTGCATTCCTGTTGAGCGTTCTGGTCGGGTTGAAATTGCTTTTAATACCGCATTAAAGGCACTGCACAATAGTGAGGTGGTACTTTTATTTCCCGAGGGAGGCATAAATCATTCTAAGCAACCACTACGAAAACTCAAGGCAGGCATAATAAAACTGGCGAAATTATCAGGGTTGCCGATAACACCTGTACGAGTAGATGGAATGCGTCAACAAGGACATACTTTACCTGCTTTTATTTTGCCGAGTCAGAGCCGTTTAACGGTATTACCCGAATTAGAGTGTAAGAATAAAACAGATGAAGAACTATTGGCACAGCTTGCGTTATTATTGTCAGGTGATAAAGGACGGTAGTAAATAAATAATTAAATAAATGGAGGCTTTATCCATGTACGAAAGTGTTATCAATTACTTAACTCAATTTACATGGGCAGATGCTGCTCAGTACTTGTTTTTTGCTGTTTTGGTTTGGGTTGTTTTTATCTTTTTTTATGATGTGAATCAAAAAGGACATGCAATACAACGTAATTATCCCGTTATTGGGCACTTTCGATATTTTTTTGAAAATGCAGGGGAATATTTTAGACAATATTGGTTTGCCGGTGATCGTGAAGAACTTCCTTTTAATCGTGCCACGCGTGCCTGGGTTTATCGAACCTCAAAAGGTTTAGGTGGGTTAGTTGGATTTGGTTCAACAAATGATCTAAGACAGTCCGGCTCAATTATCTTTGTTAATGCTGCTTATCCAATGTTAGAAGAAGAATTTACGGATAGTCCGTCTGTTGTCATTGGTCCGGACTGCAAGTATCCCTTTGCAGCAAAATCTGTTTTTAATATTTCAGGTATGAGTTATGGTGCAATTTCAGCCGCTGCAGTGAGAGCGTTATCAAAAGGTGCCGGTGCTGCCGGTATCTGGATGAATACGGGGGAAGGTGGTATCTCTCCTTATCATATAGAAGGGGGCTGTGATTTGGTTTATCAAATTGGCACCGCTAAGTATGGTGTGCGAGATGCAGAAGGAAATTTGAGTGATGACAAGTTACGCAGTGTTGCCAAGCATGTAAAAGCTTTTGAAATTAAACTGTCGCAAGGCGCCAAACCAGGGCGAGGTGGGGTTTTACCAGGCGGTAAAGTTACGGCTGAGATTGCAGAAGTTCGCGGTATTCCTGAGGGAAAGGTTTCGAGCAGCCCAAATCGCCATAAAGAAATCAGAAGCGCGGATGATTTATTGAATATGATAAATCGTGTTCGTGAGGTTACGGGTAAGCCCGTTGGCTTTAAGTCTGTATTAGGATCAGATAAATTTCCCAAAGAACTATGTGAAGCAATTTTAAGGCGGGGTATTGAATTCGCTCCTGATTTTATAACGGTAGACGGTGGTGAAGGCGGCACAGGTGCCGCTCCACAAATATTATCAGATCATGTTGGCTTACCGATCACTGAATCTTTACCATTAATTGTTGATGTTTTAAGTGCATATGGGCTCCGTGAGCGTATAAAAGTGGTTGCCTCAGGTAAATTAGTGCACTCAGCAAAAGTCGCCTGGGCCTTATGTGCAGGTGCAGATTTTGTAGTCAGCGCGCGTGGTTTCATGTTTTCTTTGGGGTGTGTGCAATCGATGCAATGCCATAAAGACACGTGCCCAACAGGCATTACGACACATAGTAAATATCGTCAGCGTGGCCTGGTTGTTGAAGATAAAGCTGAACGGGTAAAACAATATGCGCATTGGATGTGTTATGAAGTCAACGCCTTAGCCCATTCATGCGGTTTAGGAAATGCACGAGAATTTAAACGCGAACATGTGCGGCTGGTCAAGTCACCCGGAGTAAGCTCGCCACTCAATATTATTCATCCGGATATTAATTGACAAAAACGAATAATGGCTCTTGAAAAAAAATAGTTATATCCCTATATATGATGTAGTTATATTTAATTTAAAAGAGAGTAAATAAATTATGCGTATGGATAAATTAACCAGTAAGTTTCAGCTAGCGATTGCTGATGCGCAAAGTCTTGCTGTGGGTCGCGATCACCAATTTATTGAACCTATTCATTTAATGAGTGCTTTGCTTGATCAGGAAGGTGGCACCGTTAACCATTTATTAATTCAGTCGGGTGTTAATGTCAATGTATTGCGCTCACAACTCTTTGAAGCATTAGAACGGTTATCAAGTGTAGAAAATGCAAGTGGTGATGTTCACCTCTCAAATGATCTTTCTCGTTTATTAAACCTGACTGATAAGCTTGCACAACAACGTAATGACAAATTTATTTCCAGCGAGTTATTTGTGCTGGCTGCAATTGATGATAAAGGCACATTAGGTGAGCTGTTGAAAAAAGCCGGTTCGAATAAAGCGGCTTTAGAAAAAACAATTGAAAATGTCCGGGGCGGGCAGTCGGTTGATGATGCGAATGCTGAAGAACAACGGCAGTCACTTGAAAAATACACGGTTGATTTAACCGAGCGTGCAGAGCAGGGAAAACTGGATCCTGTTATTGGTCGTGATGATGAAATTCGTCGCACTATCCAGGTATTGCAAAGACGTACAAAAAATAACCCCGTCATCATCGGTGAACCCGGCGTTGGTAAAACGGCTATTGTTGAAGGGTTGGCGCAACGTATTATTAACGGTGAGGTTCCGGAAGGCATAAAAGATAAGCGTGTTTTAGCTTTAGATATGGGCGCCTTAATTGCCGGCGCAAAATTTCGCGGTGAGTTTGAAGAACGCTTAAAAGCGGTACTGAATGATTTGTCTAAACAGGAAGGGCAAATTATTTTATTCATCGATGAACTCCATACGATGGTCGGGGCAGGCAAGGGCGATGGTGCAATGGATGCAAGCAATATGCTTAAGCCCGCGTTGGCGCGAGGTGAATTACATTGTGTTGGTGCAACGACCTTAGATGAGTACCGTCAATACATTGAAAAAGATGCTGCTCTTGAACGACGCTTTCAAAAAGTCCTGGTTGATGAACCTACGGTAGAAGATACCATCGCTATCCTGCGTGGCTTAAAAGAAAAGTATGAGGTTCACCATGGTGTTGATATTAGTGACCCTGCTATTGTTGCCGCTGCGTCATTGTCACATCGTTATATAACAGACCGTCAGTTACCTGATAAAGCGATTGATTTAATTGATGAATCTGCAAGCCGTATTCGTATGGAAATTGATTCTAAACCAGAATCAATGGATAAAATGGATCGTAAATTAATCCAGCTTAAAATCGAACGTGAGGCTTTAAAGAAAGAAAATGATGCTGCATCCAAGTTACGTCTTAAAAATCTGCAGGATGAAATTGATGATTTAGACAGACAGTTTAGTGAATTAGATGAAGTCTGGAAGTCTGAAAAAGCGGCTGTTCAGGGTACGCAACATATAAAAGAAGAACTGGAACGTGCACGCCAGGAACTCGAAACGGCCCGACGTGCGAGTGATCTTGCCCGTATGTCTGAATTGCAATATGGAAAAATTCCTGATTTAGAAAAGCAGTTAGATATGGCGTCTCAGGTTGAAATGCAAGAAACCACTTTGTTACGTAATTCTGTTACAGAAGAAGAAATTGCCGAGGTAGTTTCTAAATGGACAGGGATCCCTGTGAGCAAAATGCTCGAAGGTGAACGTGAAAAACTTTTACAAATGGAAGAAGTGATTCATAAACGTATGGTTGGGCAAACCGAAGCGGTGCAAGCGGTATCAGATGCTATTCGCCGTTCACGTGCAGGTCTTTCTGATCCAGAACGTCCAAACGGGTCCTTCTTATTCCTGGGGCCGACGGGGGTTGGTAAAACAGAACTGACCAAGGCATTAGCAGAGTTTTTATTTGACACTGAAGATGCCATGGTACGCATTGATATGTCTGAGTTTATGGAAAAGCATTCTGTTGCCAGACTCATTGGTGCGCCTCCTGGATATGTCGGTTATGAAGAAGGCGGTTATTTAACCGAGGCGGTCAGACGTAAACCTTATTCAATTATCTTACTGGATGAAATTGAGAAGGCACACCCCGATGTCTTTAATATTTTATTACAGGTATTGGATGACGGACGTTTGACAGACGGCAAGGGGCGAACCGTTGATTTTCGTAACTGTGTTATTGTTATGACATCAAATCTGGGTTCGCAGCAAATACAAGAACTTTCAAATAATACCTCGGATGAAAACTATGCTGAAATGAAAAGCGTTGTTATGGAAACGGTAGCCGATCATTTCAGGCCTGAGTTCATTAATCGTATTGATGAAGTTGTGGTATTTCATCCATTGGGACAAAAAGAAATTCGTTCAATTGCAAATATTCAATTCCAGTATTTACATGAGCGTTTGGCCGAGAGACAAATTGAAATTGAATTGACGGATGCTGCGTTGGATAAACTAGGCGAGGCCGGGTTTGATCCTGTTTATGGTGCAAGACCACTAAAACGGGCGATTCAGCAGCAAATAGAAAATCCTTTGGCGCAAGATATTTTGTCCGGCAAGTTTGCTGCCGGTGATATTATTTATGTTGATACAGGGGAAGCTGGTTTGGTTTTCTCTAAAAAAGAAAATAATATCTCTGCAGCTTAATTTATGTAATGATAAAGCAGTTGCTTTTACTTTATAAAGTGACTGCTTTTTTTATTTAACTATAGATTTTATAAAACAATTTTATCTATTCGTTTTTTGGCTATGTCATAGCTTTGATATGAAATAATCCTTTCATTTTTTAATCTTTTTAATTCGTTAGTTTCAATCTCTAACATTTGAGCTATATCCATTTCCATTTCCTGACTTGCGGTTAAACTTCGCAGTCTGATCTCATCAATAAATTTTTTAACTTCTTTTTTATTGGGTTTGTTATATAACAAACTTAAAATCACGCAGTCTCCGTAACGGCTTTTAAATTCAACTGTTTTTTTTGACTTATATATAAAAAGAAAAGCAGCAGAGAATATAATCGTGTTTGCTGAAAGTAAAGCTACGGGGTTAATGTGTAATGGAATGTTATAAAAAAATATCAAAGAAAGTAAATAAAGAAGCAAGAGCGTTAAGATGGCAGACCATGACGTGACATTATTTTGTAGTGGCCACGGTGCAAGCATGCTGAGGTTTAAATGATAACTTTTTTTTCCAAATAATCTATTGGAAATAATTTTAATGAATTTCTGGTTATAAATTTCAAAATTATGGGATTCTCCATAAAAAATGGATTTTTGGGGTAGACTTGTGTTGAGTTCTTTTTTTCTCATTTTATTAGCTATTTATCGTGAACAATCAGTATAAAAGGATACTTTTGTGATATCTATTTAAATTTTTAAGGTTACTCTCTAGGGTCTGTTGATCTTTCAGATGTCAGGTTGATTTTGCGATAATTTTTGTCCTGACAAGGCATTTTTTAAGTATCAATGCACTCCATTGATAGTAGAAAATAACGCAGGCAGGGCTAAAATCAGCCTAAATCAAACAATAGATGAAAGATCAACAGGCCCTGGTTATGAACTTTTCTATTCAGCCAGAGTCAGATTTTTTACTTTATGTACGATTGAGTGGCATTAAGGAGTGAGTATGTTAATTAAGTATAAACAAGATATCCCATCTTCTGAAATTACGGATTATGAGGTTTATAAAGAAAGACGAAAGTTTATGGCATCGTCGATTGGTTTAGTTTCCGCAGCTACATTAATGCCGCTCCAATCCGCACTTGCCGGTTATGGTGGTAAGGCACTTGATTTTAATAAAAATAATACCTTTGATACCAGCGAAGCTCTTACCAGCTATGACAAAATTACTAACTATAATAATTTTTATGAGTTTGGTACGGATAAATATTCGCCAGCGAAAAACGCGCAAGCATTAACTACCGATCCCTGGTCTTTGGAGATTGCCGGTGAAGTTGAGAAACCCGGAAAAATAAATTTAGAAGATATTTTAAAACAGCATACTTTAGAGGAACGAATTTACCGTTTACGTTGTGTTGAACGTTGGTCAATGGTTATTCCCTGGACCGGTTTTTCTCTTGCAGCATTAATTAAACAAGTTAAACCAACTTCAAAAGCAAAATACATTCAGTTTGAAACATTAAACCGTCCTGCTGAAATGGTGGGGCAGCGTCGAAATGTTTTAGAGTGGCCTTATATTGAGGGCTTACGTATGGATGAAGCAATGCATCCTTTAACATTAATGGCGGTTGGGCTTTATGGTGAAGAGATGCCAAAACAAAACGGTGCACCGTTGCGCCTGGTTGTGCCATGGAAATATGGTTTTAAGAGTATTAAATCTATTGTGAAAATCACCTTTACTGATAAAGAACCGGTAAGTAGCTGGACAAAATCGGCTCCACGAGAATATGGTTTTTACTCAAATGTGAATCCAGAAGTGGATCATCCCCGCTGGAGTCAAAGAAAAGAGCGTCGTATAGGTGACTTTCTAAAACGCAAGACTTTACCGTTTAATGGTTATGCAGAGCAGGTTGCTTCGCTTTATGCCGGTATGGATCTAAAAAAGTATTTTTAACATAAATAACCTGAAGCTGGATAACGGCGTTGAAAACCTCCTCGAAATACTCAGATATTAAAATATGGATGTTTTAATGCCGAGTAGCACAGGGATGTGCGGGAACGGCCTGGGCGTAAACTCGGCAACTGCTCCTGCGTTGCCCTATCTTCGCCCATCCATGGGCTCGTCCGTTTTTTCGTTAGTTTTCGCCTTGTTCTCTAACCTCAGGTTATCCATGTGAATTGCTAATAATTTTGTGACGTTGGTAAATGATTAAATTAGTTAAACCGTTTATTTTTGTATTGTGTTTGTTGCCGCTTGTTTTATTGTTCCGAAATTTTTATCTGGACGAATTAGGGGCAAACCCGATCGAGGTCTTGACCCGCAGCACCGGAGAATGGACATTGCGTTTTTTATTGATCACATTAGCAATGACACCGCTGCGGGGAATAACGGGGGCAGCATGGCCTTTGCGTTTTCGACGGATGTTGGGGTTGTACGCATTTTTTTACGTTTGTGTACATTTACTTACTTACATCTGGCTGGATCACTTTTTCGATTGGGACGAGGTGGTTAGAGACATTATAAAACGCCCCTATATTACATTCGGTATGCTTTCTTTTGTATTACTGATTCCTTTAGCAATCACCTCAACTAAAAAGATGATGAAGCGTTTAGGACGACGCTGGAAATCACTGCATAAACTTATTTATGTTATTGCCATCCTGGGTTCACTTCATTTTCTTTTATTGGTTAAAGCTGATTTGCGGGAACCCCTTATTTACTCCTTCATTTTAGCCTTCTTATTCTTGCTACGTTTTAAACCTGCGCTGTTGGACAAGCTCCGTATTTCTCCAAAGTAGAAGCGTGCATAATGCAATATGTTTTATGAGAAATGCATTCAACGTTCTTTTTTTAAGCATTATTTTTCCCCAGATTGAATAATATTGCTTTTTTCTAATATTTATTAATTCTCTTACCGATTGATAAATAAGAAGTTATTTATAATTTTTTATCTGAACAGGTGAACGTGGGGCAATTTTTGCTGGCTTTATGTCGAAGCTGCGCCATGGCATAATTATCGCAAATAAAGAAATAGCAAGTTGCTGTGTAGAAATAAAACAATTATTAGAAAGCAGCCTCAGTAACGGTTTAAGGCTATTTTCATTCTTACGAATTTATATAACTATAGAAAATTTCAGGAGAGTACCAATGTCACTCAATCGTCGTGAATTTATGCAAGTCATGGGTATGGCCGCTGCTGCAGGTATGCTACCAGGCTGTGATAGCAAGCCTGGTTCAGAAACGAGCGCAGCTAGCGCACCTGGTGATGTTTATAACATTCCAAAATTTGGTAATGTAACGCTAATGCACATGACAGATTGTCACGCACAGTTATTACCTATTTATTTCCGTGAACCTAACGTAAATATGGGTGTGGGTGGTGCATATGGTAAGCCTCCTCATTTGGTAGGTAACAAATTATTAGAACATTTCAGCATCAAACCTGACTCATTAGAAGCGCATGCGTTTACTTACCTTAACTATGCTGAAGCAGCTAAAACATACGGTAAGGTTGGTGGTTTCGCACACTTACGTACTTTAGTTAAAAAAATCCGCGCTGATCATGGTGTAAATAAAACATTGTTATTAGATGGCGGCGATACCTGGCAGGGTTCTGGTACGGCTTACTGGACACGCGGTAAAGACATGGTAGGTGCCTGTAATCTGCTTGGTGTGGACGTGATGACAGGTCATTGGGAATTTACATACCTGGATGAAGAAGTTATTTCTAACGTTAAAGACTTTAAAGGTGACTTTGTTTGTCAAAACGTTTTCGTAAAAGACGACGCGTCATTTGATTATAACTTTGCAGACTTTGAAGGTTATAACGAAGACACTCAACGTGCTTTCAAACCTTATACAATTAAAGAAATGGAAGGCGGCATTCGTGTCGCTGTTATCGGTCAGGCTTTCCCTTACACGCCAATAGCTAACCCGGGTCGTTTTATTCCTGACTGGACCTTTGGTATTCGTGATGCTGAAATGCAGGCAACGGTTGATGAAGTTCGCGCAACTGAAAAGCCAGACGTTGTTGTTGTTATTTCTCACAACGGTATGGACGTAGATTTAAAAATGGCATCCGTGGTTTCAGGTATTGATGTTATCTTTGGCGGACATACACATGATGGTGTTCCTCATCCTTCAGTTGTTGAAAACAAAGGTGGTAAAACATTAGTCACTAATGCCGGTTCGAATGGTAAGTTCTTAGGTACTATGCAGTTAGATGTTCGTAACGGCAAAGTACAGGATTTCCGTTATAAATTATTGCCTGTATTCTCTAACTTGTTAGAGCCTGATCAGGAAATGACAAACTATATTGAAGAAGTGCGTCGTCCTTATCTTTCAACCTTAACTGAAGAGTTAGCGGTTGCGGATCAAGTGTTATACCGTCGCGGTAACTTCAATGGTACATTTGATCAAATTATATGTGATGCTTTACGTGAAGTCGGTGGTGCTCAGGTTTCTCTCTCTCCGGGTTTCCGCTGGGGGACAACAGTATTGCCAGGCCAAACCATCACGATGGATCATGTAATGGATCAAACCTGTATTACTTATCCTGAAACCTATGTGCGTGAAATGAAGGGTTCGGTAATTAAAGAGATCCTTGAAGATGTTGCGGATAACCTCTTCAACAACGATCCATACTATCAGCAAGGTGGTGATATGGTTCGTGTTGGTGGCTTAGATTACACCATGAACCCAACGAATAAATTTAATACGCGTGTAACAGACATGGTATTAGATGATGGTACCAAGATCGAAGCAAATAAATCCTATACCGTAGCAGGGTGGGCAACGGTAGGTTCGAAAGCACCAGGTGAGCCTATTTGGGATGTTGTAGCTGAATACTTACGTTCTGAAAAAGTGGCGAAAGTAACCAAACTCAACACACCAAAAATTGTTGGTATGGAAGGTAATCCTGGTATTGCATAAAGCAAGTCCGGTTTACTGATAAAAAAGGGAAGCTTCGGCTTCCCTTTTTTTATTTTAATTTTTTATATCAGTTTTTGTTTCGATATTTAACCAGTCAGCTGCATGTTGTTTTATGAGTTGTCCCATCATGCCGATATGTTCCGGCTCATCATTTAATGCGGGAATGTATTCAAACTTTTCCCCTCCGGCATTTAAAAAGTAGTCACGGTTTTCGACTTGTATTTCCTCCAGTGTTTCGAGGCAATCAGCCGAAAAGCCAGGGCAAATAACCTGGATGTTTTTAATGCCTTCTTTTGCCCACTTAATTAAGGTGTTTTTTGCATAGGGTTTTAACCATTCTTCGCGCCCAAATAGAGATTGGAAGGCGAGTATCCATTGATCTTGTTTGAGTCCGAGCTTTTCAGCGATAAGGCGAGCGGTTTTATGGCATTCACAAAAATAAGGATCGCCCTGATCTAAATATTTTTGTGGTAAGCCGTGAAATGAAAACAGTAATTTTTCAGGTTGGCCATTTTTTTCCTGGAAAGCGCCGATGCTATTAACTAAGGATTGAATATAAGCATCATGATCATGGTAGTGCTGCACCATACGAAACTCAGGGAGCCAGCGCCATGTCTTTAGTTCATCGGCAATGGCATCAAAGGTTGACGCGGTGGTGGTTGCTGAATACTGAGGATAAAGTGGCAGCACTAAAAGACGCTGTGCACCGGCTTCTTTTAAACGCAGTAATGCATCTTTAATTGACGGGTTACCATAACGCATAGCCAGCTCCACTTTTACTTTTCCCTTAAAGTGAGGTTCGATAGCTTGCTGTAACAACGCTTTTTGTTTTTTACTGATTGCTAATAATGGTGAGCCTTCATCAGTCCAGATTTGTTGGTAATTTTTTGCGACAGGCCTTGGCCGAATACGTAATATCACCGCGTGTAAGATAAACCACCAAAGTAATCTGTTTGTTTCAACAATACGCGGGTCACTGAGAAACTCAGCAAGATAACGACGTACGGCGGAAGGCGTTGCTTCGTCAGGTGTACCGAGGTTAGTAATTAATATACCCGTGCATGATGTGATTTCATCATGATTAAACTTTTCCGTACCAAGATATTTTGTCATTATTAATTCATTTTATAATTATAAAGATTGGTTAAAGACCATTATCACCGAGTTTTAAGCAAAGAAAAAGATCTGTGTCATAACTTTTGTTTTTCAGGTTGAGAAATTATTTCTGTCAAATTTTTCCTGATTTTCTCAATATCCCTCTCAAAACAGTGCAAATTCTATAATCGGTGCTATTGTTGTAGATGTTAGATCCCACTTTTTGTTGTAAGTGAGTGCTAATTAATTTTAGTTGCTTATGGAGAACAATATGGTTACTGCATTGAGTAATCCCGAAATTGGTTTGTGGTATAGGGATATCGACAACCGGCTATTTGAGGTCGTTGCAATTGATAGTGACGATGCTATTGAAGTGCAGTATTACGATGGCGATGTTACGGAATATGATCGGGAAAGCTGGGATTTGTTGTGCGTTAACAGGGTTTCAGAACCGGGTGTGGGGAATTCAGGTTTAGATGATGATATTTTAGATGAGGACGTGCTGGTCGATATGTTGAAAACAATTAGTTGGGATAATGTGATTGGTGATACTGAATAGGGCGAGATACAAAGCTTCCCCCGCAATTTGAGCCGCGACCATTTAATTCGTTTTCGGCACAACCTCTACAGAAAGTACACTCAAAACTACAAATCATCGCTTGCTCAGAACCTGGCGGAAGATCCTTGTCACAATATCCGCAGTTTGGTCTGAGCTTTAACATGGGTTAAATACTTCTGAATTTAATTTATAATCCAGTTAATTTTAGTTTCTCACCATCCGCTAAGCATCTAGTTTTTTGTACTTGATGCGTTGTGGCTGCGCATCATCACCAAGACGGCGTTTTCTATCTTCTTCGTAGTCTGCGTAATTCCCTTCAAACCACTCAACATGGCTATCACCCTCAAAGGCGAGCATGTGGGTGGCGATACGATCCAGGAACCAGCGATCATGCGAGATAACCACAACACAGCCGGCATATTCTAAGACGGCTTCTTCCAGTGCGCGTAAGGTTTCAATATCGAGATCATTGGTCGGTTCATCGAGCAGTAATACGTTGCCACCGCTTTTGAGCAGCTTGGCAAGGTGTACCCGGTTGCGTTCACCGCCGGATAAGTCGCCCACCCGTTTTTGTTGATCTGAACCGTTGAAATTAAAACGGGATACATAGGCCCGGCTATTTAGTTCAAATTCTCCTACCGTCATAATATCGTGTTCGTCAGCAATCTCTTGCCAAACCGTTTTATTGTCATCAAGCGAATCACGGCTTTGATCGACATAAGAAATTTGCACTGTTTCACCGAGGCGTAACTCACCATCATCAGGTTGCTCTTCTCCCGCCATCATGCGGAACAGCGTTGTTTTACCCGCACCGTTGGCTCCGATAATGCCGACGATGCCACCACGAGGTAAATTAAAGCTTAAGTTTTCAAATAACACCTTATCACCAAAGCTTTTACTGATATTGTTTGCCTCAATAACAAGCTCACCCAGGCGGGGGCCGGGAGGAACAAACAACTCATTGGTTTCATTGCGTTTTTGATAATCTTTAGAAGCCATTTCTTCATAACGAGCAAGACGTGCTTTACTCTTTGCATGACGACCTTTGGCATTAGAGCGCACCCATTCTAATTCTTGTTTCATGGCTTTAGCATGAGCACCTTCTTGTTTTTTCTCCATTTCAAGACGGTTACTTTTTTGTTCTAACCAGGAGGAATAGTTGCCTTCCCATGGAATACCGTGACCCCGATCCAGCTCTAAAATCCAACCGGCGACATTATCAAGGAAGTAGCGGTCATGAGTGACGGCAACCACGGTGCTGGGGTAATCGTGCAAAAAGCGTTCTAGCCAGGCAACAGATTCTGCATCCAGGTGATTAGTGGGTTCATCAAGCAGCAACATATCGGGTTTTGATAAAAGTAGCTTACACAAGGCGACACGACGACGTTCACCGCCGGAAAGTTTGCTTACATCTGCATCCCAGGGCGGCAGACGCAACGCATCGGCTGCGACTTCCAGGGTGCGCTCAATATTATGACCATCAGTGGCTTGAATCAGGTTTTCTAATTTTGCCTGTTCAGCCGCAAGGGCATCAAAATCAGCATCAGGGTCGGCATAGGCGGCGTAAACTTCATCAAGCCGGGTCAATGCAACTTTAATTTCCCCCAAGCCATCTTCCACATTACCACGAACGTCTTTGTTGGGATCTAACTGTGGTTCCTGTGGTAAATAGCCGACGTTAATATCGGGTTGTGGTCGTGCTTCACCATCAATCTCTGTATCGAGTCCAGCCATAATTTTCATTAAGGTGGATTTACCTGAACCGTTTAAGCCGAGAACGCCAATTTTTGCACCAGGGAAAAAGGAGAGAGAAATATCTTTAAGAATAGCCCGCTTAGGAGGGACTATTTTACTGACTTGGTTCATGGTGTAGATATATTGCGCCATCGAAAAATTCCAGAGTTAAAGTAAAAAATTAGCTAGATATTACTGTGTCTACTTTGTTTGTGGAATGAAAAAATGAAATAAAATGTCATTTTTTAGCCAGAAAAAGCGGGCTATAGGCTAAAGGAAATATTTTGCCGGACGATGTATAGGTGTATACATTTTTTGAAAGAGAAGGGTCATGAAAAAAAATCTACCTGTCACAGACAATGAAGTTCCGTTAGGCGGTGATACTGTAATCATATCGACAACGGATGTGAAAGGTGCAATTACTTGTATTAATCAGGATTTTCTTGATATTAGTGGCTTTAGTGAAGATGAGTTAATAGGCGTAAATCACAATATTGTGCGTCACCCTGATATGCCTCCTGCTGCTTTTGCTAATTTATGGGACACCATTAAAGCAGGGAAATCCTGGATGGGTTTGGTGAAAAACCGATGTAAGTCAGGTGATTTTTACTGGGTCGATGCGTTTGTTACTCCGGCCAAGAAAAACGGTGAAATTACTTCTTATGAGTCAACGCGTGTCAAGGCGGTTGATGTTCTGAGTCGGCGAGCAGAAAAACTGTATAAAAATATAACTGCGGGTAAAAAATTACGTTTAAAAAGTTTAAGTTTGTTATATAAGCAAATTTTAGGTGGTGTTGGGTTACAACTTATTATTTCGGCTTTGTTAGTCGTATTTGGAGGGGTAAGTTTAACAACAGCTTTTGCTGGCTGGCTTGTTTTTAGTGCCGCCTGGTCAGGGCTGGTTTTTTACCAAATGCGCGACTTTAAAAAACTCCTTAAGCGTTCTAAGGGCATTGTTGATAATCAAGTTACACAGTTGGCGTATTACGGCAAAGTCGATGATGTGAGTCAAATCAGGCTTTCGATACGTGTATTGTCTGCAAAATTAAGGACGGTTGTAAAGCGCATTGAACAGGCCGCAGACAAGCTGAGCGAACAGGCTCAATGTAATTCTGAGATTATTTCGGCATCAAATATAAACATTAACCAGCAAAAACAAGAGTTGGAAATGGTGGCGACGGCGATCAATCAAATGACAACCGCGGTACAAGAGGTATCTAATAACACGACTAGTGCGGCAGAAGCGGCACATTCAGCCAGCGAGATGTCTCAACAGGGCGCTTTAACGATTACAGATGCGATAGGTATTATTGACTCGCTCGATACAGAAATATCAACCGCCTCATCATCAATTTCACAACTTAAGAGCGATAGTGAAAATATTGGTAGTGTATTAGATGTTATTCGGGGCATAGCTGAACAAACAAATTTACTCGCACTTAATGCCGCTATTGAAGCGGCGAGAGCAGGTGAACAGGGGCGTGGCTTTGCGGTTGTTGCTGATGAAGTGCGCACCTTGGCAAGTCGCTCACATGATTCGACTCAAGAAATACAAAGCATGATTGAAAAACTACAACAGGGCGTGACTGCAGCAGTCGCGAGCATGGAAGAAGTGAGTAAGCGTGCTGCTGAAGGCGTACAGCAGGTTGAAGAGTCGGCAGAGGCGCTGGCTGAAATATCCGGCTCAGTGGGTGTGAT
>Ga0316207_10002684_pt1 | contig 17711 bp, 22 predicted proteins | sample 6weekpyrite_MG_FD_204943 | JGI IMG/M metagenome (GOLD analysis project Ga0316207, IMG submission 204943) | Microbial mat bacterial communities from mineral coupon in-situ incubated in ocean water Damariscotta River, Maine, United States -... | ecosystem: Environmental > Aquatic > Marine >...
CATATTCCGGATTAGCTCAGCGGTAGAGTAGGTGACTGTTAATCACTTGGTCACTGGTTCGAATCCAGTATCCGGAGCCATTTTAAACTTAAACCCCATATACTCGGACTATAAACACACTAATTAACTTCTCGGTGACAAATTCGGTGTCAATCGGTGACAAGTAATAATCTAATTTATGCAATAAACTCTTCATTTAATGCCGTTTTAGAAGTTGTATTTGATATATCCAATGAAGAAAATTCTTTATTTAAGAACTCCCCTCTTTTTTTCTCTTTTTTCTTAACATAGTGAGTATACTTACTAAGAGTCATAGATGAATCAGTATGTCCTAACATATTTGATATCCATAAGATATCTTCCCCATTTTCTAACATCATTGTCGCAAATGAGTGTCGTGTTTGATAAATAGTTCTATATTCAATCTCACAAGACTTTAAAGTCTTTTTCCATCCATTTTCCCTAATCCTTTTAATATCATAGATAGGATTGTTTTGTCTGTTTAAAAACACATACGATTCAAACTTTCCTGTAAGTTCAAACTGATTTTTTAGAAATGGAATTAGTGAATCTAAAATATCAATAGTTCTCTCACTTGACTCGTTTTTAGTTGAACCATCTACACCCATTTTCCTACTTCTTGAAATATTTATTTCGTTGTTAGAAAAATCGATATCACTCCATTTTAAACCTATCATCTCTCCACTTCTCATGCCACTAAAAAAACCAAGGGCGAAAAAGTTTCTATCTTGTCCTTTTGATTTTCCTAAAATCAACTTCATTTCATTAATATCAAATGGTGTAATCACAGTTTTTGGAACTTTGACTGTTTTAACACGTGTAAGTGGATTCTTATCAATGATTTCATCAGCCAATGCATCCTTTAATATAGTACTAAGAACAGCTCTAACATTTCTGACACGTCTTGGACTAACTTCTTTAATAAGTTTAGATTGCCAAAGTCTTATATGTGATGGTTTAATTTTATCTAAACCCATACTTCCAAAGTATGGAGAGATATGTTTATCATAAGAGATACGATAATCGTTTTGGGTATTTATACTTCGTGTACCTTCGTTACTTTCAAACGATACAATCTTATACTCATCCAATGTTGGTATTTTCTTTTCAATGAACATGTCCTCTTCTTGTTTGAGCAGAAGACGGGCTCTTATTTTCTCAGCTTTTTTCCAATTTACTGGTGTGTTTAGAAGTTTTAGACTTTTACGGATTCTTTTGTTGTCTTGATTATAAAACTCAATCCAAATCCACTCTTTTACTCCATTTACTTTACTTTTGACATTTTTGATATATAGTTTCATTCTGTTCCTTTAATTTATATATTGGAACCCTATATATGCGAAGTTTCACATGTAATTATAGGGTTTTAGATGCTAAATGTAGTTGAATCTATGCGGACATTAGTGAGGAAATTTCCTCTACTATGTCATCATCATCCTCTTTTTGATACGAGACGTGATTAACAGACTTGACACCCATTACCCAGTTGTCTACCTCTGTCTTATCAAACAAAAGTTTCCCATCTCGTTTAAAGTAATGAACTCCCTGAACAAATTCCCCTTTTTTAATTTTAGATTTAAGGGTTTCATATTTGTATCCCGTATATTCAGAGAGTTCATGAGTATTAAACCAACGTTTTTCAAGATTTCCTTTTTCAACGATTGATTTAAGTTCCACAACCATTTCAAGAAGTTTTGGAAGTTCATTTAAATTTTCAAATGCTACATTCATCTGCACCACCTTTTTGTTTTGGGATGTCGTATTATTTCTGTTTTGAAGGATTTAATATATGTTGATAGAGATGGAACGATTACAAAAATCAATTGGCTTTATAAGCCTTATTTTAAGGGTTTAAAGAATGTGAAAAAATGATTTTGAAGGGGTAAAAGTATGTTTTTAAAAAGACTCAACTCAAAGGAGTTAAGCACTTTTTTGAGTAAGATTTTCGAAGTTGATATTATTGGAAACACTCTTAAAGTTGTTTCCATAGAGGATTATCTCTGTGACATTTTTTGTTTCGGTGTCTTTGTTCCCCGAGATAATTTCCTTACGTTCAAAGAGTCGGTGTTTTAAATTGAATTTATCAACATAGTGATACATAATCGGATGGGTGTTATTGTTGTAGATGAAATCAATATCCTTCAATGACTCCAATACACCGATATGGTCGAAATCACTTTGGGAATAATCACACTTACATCCAAGTATCTGACTGTTTTGAAGACGTTCCATATCTTCTTTGATATACTCAGTGTAATCTTCTTTAACATATACTGTATCAATATTCCACAAAGTATTTTTTCTCCCTTTAAAATGACGGTGTAGGTCGAAATAATCTACATTATAAAAACTCATATCGAACTTGTTGTAGAGTTCACTATATGTTTGAATTCGTTTAATTGTCATGAAGAAAAAATCTTTTATATCCCCATACTCATAGATTGAATCTGAAAACTTAATAATTCCTCCCTTTTTGATATTTACAACTCCTGAAAAGTTGAATGACGATAACATGATAAAAAGGGTACTACTCTCAATACCATACTCTTTTTTATTTTGAAGTTCATCAAATCGTTGAACTAACCTTTTTTTTACCCTTAATAACTCTTCAGCAGTGATAAAAAATTGACCGTGAGGGATGACAATCTCCTTTCTTACAATCTCACTGAAATACGAAATCATTTCATCTGAGTGATTACGAACACATTGATGGGTTTTGATAATACAAGGATTAATATCATTGACAATTACCTTTGTTACTCCGTGTTCAAGTAAGGAATCTGACATAGACATTAATGAACCACCCATTCCAAAAAAACCATCGATGTATGTTTCATATTTCTTTGTCGGAGTAAGTTTCCAAAATACCTCGTTCAAGTCCTTTTTCATCTTATATTTTCCTCCAGGATATGAAATCAGGGATTTGATGATTGTAACAAACGAGTAGATGATAAATAAGAAGGTCATTTGAAAACTCTTCTTATCATGACTTGATTGGTGTAGTGTGTTGTCAATGTTAATGTTTGTCATTATTTTTCTCCTTTAATAATTGACTTGATAAGTTTGATTTCCTCTTTGAAATCCACCTGTAGTTCTGATTGAATAACCATGACATCTCTCTCTTCTGTGACATTAACATCAAGGTTAAAGTGTCTTTTAATTTGGTATTGAAACACCTTTTTTAGGTTAGTAATGACATGAGATGATTCCTTAGAATCAAGACTTCTTGTTAACCCTTCCAACTCTTCAATGGTAGAGTTCTTGTTGACTGTGTTTTCAACATCTTGTTTCTTCTCCTCCATCTTTTCGTTGATTTGTTTGTTCCTATTCTTCAGAGAGACTTTTGATTGATATGTTTTAGAAAGGTTTTTTAACTCTTCAAGAGTGACTTCCTTTTCTCTTTCTATATTTAATAAATCGGAGATGAATTTATCTAACTCACTATTTTTACTCAAATAAACTAATCCTGTCAGTATATTAAGGGGAATATTTTCATTTGAATCTATCCTTTGAAATACTTTTTTAACATCATTTTGTAATGTGTCGTAGAGTTTTCCTGTTTCCACTTTTAATTGAATACTTCTTTGGGTACACCCAATAATTTCAGATATATATTTGGTATATGGGATATCTTTTTTACGAAAAAAAACCTGTTGAGCAAAGTATAGTTGACTACTATCGAGGTGTGTAGTGTTTTTTCCTGTATGAAGAAGTTCAACTTCTAGTTCCAATAACTCTTCTTTACTCATTCCCTTTCCAACTACAATTGTCGGTATAGTTTCAAGTCCATTCTCCATGGATGAAACAACTCTCTCTTTTCCCCATAAAATATTATTGTCAGGGTCAATAAGGATAGGTACTAATACACCTCTATATTTAATCGAACTATTTAATACATTATAGTAAGTCTTATCTCCTATAACATCTATAAAATTGTTCTCATTTTTAAGAGATTTGATACTTTTCTCTATAACCTTATATTGGAAGTTTTGTTTTGTGTTTTGTACTGTCATTTGCAGTCCTTTTATGTTGATATTTCCATTCGCTTTTTGCGTTTGGGTAGTGACAGTTTATTTAGAACGGGAGAATTTTATTAGAGTGCATAGCACTGCTTTTTACAAAAATTAGCGGATATTACATATGTGAAAGAAAAGCTTTAAGCTACACAATATAAGGATTTTAAAGAGGTTTTGTTTCTAGTTTTATTGGAATGTTTTTTGTGATTTTTGAAGGGGTTTGAAGGTGCTGTTTTACACTATCACTAAAAAGGAATTTCATCATCTTCTAAGTATTTTTCTTCAATGTCTTGATAGCTTGTTGAATGATTACTATCTGTCTTTTTCACTTCAGAAAGGATAGACTTTCTTCTATTCTCTTCCCGTTTAGCCTCAAGTTTTTCAGCTTTAATCTTTTTTTCTTTTTCAAGCCGTTTTCGTTCCTCATCACTTATTGTATAATCAAAAAAAGAAGTAATTTCATCTTTATGTTTTTGTTTTTGAGTCTTTTGAAACTCTTCAGATAGGTTTTTCCCTAATGAACGTTGTTCAGATTTTTTCTTGAGACGTTTTATTTCTCTATTTTCAAGTCGTTCAGAGTCACGTTGATTCATAGATTTCAATTTTAAATTTATATCTTGTTTTATAGTATGCTCATTTGATGCATCATCAAACTCATCTAAAAATACTTCCATCAAGTATTCTTGTAACTCTGGGAAAAAGATATCTTCAATAATCACTTTATGTCCACTAGATTCAAAAGTATTCCAGTTCCCGTTATGTTCATCAATGACAATTTTTTTCATATGTTCATATTTGAAGTTGTCAAGTGCTTCAAGTTCCATAGATACTTGATAATGAAAGTAATCCACATAAGACGAATTATCTCTTTGATAGAGTTCTAATGAACACAAACGTCGAAGTTTCATTTTTTCAAACATTTTTTGAATTTTGAATTGATTCCGTTTAGTTCCATACGAATCATCAAGTTCATAGAGATTGACATATTTGATATTTCGAAGTGCTTCTAGGTAGTAAAAAGGAGCATTTTTATGTATTGGTTGTTCATCCAATGTTTCTAAATAATCATAGATTTGTTTATAGATAAAATTGATATCGTATCCCTCTTTATCATTCCCTTGAGAATGGGTGTTTTGAAACAGAGGATACTCTTGAACTTCTTTCTTAAACACCTGTTCTCCATCGTCATCTTTTTTTCTTTTTTTGACGATATTGTGTTCATAGCTACTGATAAAATAATCGCGTAATATATTAGAGAGTTCTACTGACTTAAGTATGGTGTCAATATTGGCAACGGCATGTTTGGATATGCTTACTTCATTAATTCGATGTGGATAAAATGAATTAATATACTCTCTTTGTTTTCTAGCTGAGAATTTGTTGTATTTTTGCTTATCAAACTCTTCATGACGTTGTACTAAGGATAATGCTTCCTTTTTTGTTAAAAACTCTTTGTTTAATGTTTTAAATCCATCAAGTAATTTCTTCAGTAGTAGATTAGGGTTCAATGCGTCTGAGATAGCTCTAATGATAGTCTCTTTTAATTTTGGAAGAGATTCATAACTATCTATATGAATGTTATTCTTTTCAAGTTCATCAAGTATTCTTTCGTAAGTTTGTTCACCCACTTTTCGATCCAGAACATCAAGAAATGTCATATGAGCATCGTCATTATTGACTTTAAAGCGATTTCTATCGTAAATGACAACTCCAAAGTAATGAGAGAAAATATGCTCAAGAGTCGGTTTCTTTACTTTTTCGTCACTGTATATAGGAACAAAATACTCTTGGACTTTTGATTTTGATTTATCCAACTCCAAATGCAACACAATATAATCAATCTCACGTTCGCTATCTTCAAGGAACTTTTCTATTTTATCGAACTGATTATCTTGTACTATCATCATCACACCAAAATTATTTTTTATAATTTTATCTAAATGGTGAGAATAGAGCTAGTATGGTTTTAAATCTTTTGAAGGACTTGGAGTATTTCTAAGTTTTGAGAATATTGAAGGTGTTTCATCATCATCTATATCTCCAAATTGCTTTTGTTGATAATGGTTTACAAGTAAGTTTAACCCACTCTTTCCTATTTTCTTTAAATCTTTATAGATGTTAAACATCATTCTTATAGGATTGAGCAGTTGTATTGCTTCTGCATGAATAGAGTAGATATTCATCTGTAGTAATTTTCCTATTTCCCCTGTTCTATTAGGGCTATTTAAGTCAATAAAACGATACTCCTGTTTTTCTTTGTCATTATAAACAAGTAGTCGCTGTGCCGTTTTTGGATGTTCAATTAGTGTGTGAAACTCTCCCTTGTCAATTTCTCTATAACGAAATAATTTCGTTGCAATCTCTACTAAATTGATTTTTCTAAATTGTTCTATTGTTTGGTAGATTTGTGAACTATTTTTTATAAGACTCTCTTTGTCTATCATATCTTGTGGGAATGATTTTGATGGAGTGTCATCTCGCGGTTCTATCGGTTGCAGTGGTTCTACTGTCTCGATTAACCTCTCTTTTGCTTTTTGACGGTTGTTTGTAAGTCTTGCTTCAACACGTTTGACATGAACTGATTGCATCGCATCAAGTCTCTCACTGAGATGTTGAAGAGACTCTTGTTGACGATACTGTTTTTGTTTCTCAATAGGTGCATCTTTAAAATCATACTTTATATATTGTTTCTCTCCATTTTCATCAGTAATGTATTTGGATTTTCCATCGTTAAACATAGGAGAGAAGATACGTTGTGCCTTCAATCTCTCTTGATGTTTGATGGTTATGTAAAAGTCATCCTTTTTATAGTCATACCCTAGCTTGCTTACTTGTATGTTCATATCATCTTGTATATGTTGTAGTAAATCATTAAGAGAGTTGAACTGTTCTTTATTTTCAAACAGATAATCAAGGAATTTATTTTTAAATTTTTCTTTTTCAAATTTATTTTTTACAGCCTCAGGGTTATAACTCCAATTTTTTGTTGGATTTGATTTGCTGTTTGGTTTTGAGGGTGGTTCATTATATTTTTTATTGAGATAATCCCGTATCATTTCAAAGCGTTTCATATCCCTTTTATGATAATAAAGATCGAGCTTTGTATCTGTTAATAGATTCTTTTTTGGAACTTGGAGGTGTATATGGGAATTATCTGTATCTTGATGTAGAACTGCAAAAATATTGACTTCATTATCACTATATGCATGAGTAAGCTCTTTTCTAAAGACTTTGTATATATCTTTCATGTCTTCATTACTTCGTTTGCCGTTGGCACTAAGGACGAAATGGAAATGGGAATCTTCATAATCAAGTGACTTTGAGAGGGCATCTGTGATGTGTGCATTTCCCTCTAAAATGGTAATTTTTTCTTTGTTACGATTATTACTACTACCGTTGATAAGGTAGTTGGCAAGATTACCGTTTCCACTATTTACCGTAATTACCATCTGCTATATTGTCCAATTTATTTTCTATCGCAAAAAGATATCCAAACAGTTCAACATTATTTTCAACATAATCATGCTCTTGTACCTTTTCTGATATGATTTGCAGTGTTTTGTTAATTTGATGTAGAAGTGCATAGAGTTGTGACTGTTTGTTCTCAACAAGTACTATGTCTCTAATAAAATCCATGATATTTTTATTGGAAATATCAGCATAGAACTTGATTCTTCTATACTCGTTCTCATCGAAACGTATTCTTACATACTTCATTTTATCTCTTTGGAGCTTTTAGCAGAGTAGCATTTGGTTTTATCTTCTTTATCTCTTTTTTAAAGGAGATGTTGTTGTGACGAAGAATAAGTTCCATATCATCAATATAGTTTTGTAAATATTCTCCTTGTTGTTTAGATAGTTCAATGCTATCATTCATGAAAGTCAGCTGTTCTTTTAGATAGCTGTTATATTCCTCTGATTCATTTAGCTTAGATATTTTTACATCTAAATCATTGTGTATAGAGTATGATTCATTTTCCAAATTTTTAATAGTCTCTCGTATACTGATATTTAAGTTAGGTGATTCCACTTCACAACATATTAACTGTAAAAACTCTCTCTCATTTTTACATCCATATTTACTTATAAACTCATCGATTGATTTTTTCTCATATCTCGAGTTTATCTCTTTGATGGCTCTTGTCATCAACTGGTTTGTTATTTTTTTAATTTCTATATAGGTTAAGTTTTCCATATTTTTTAAATCCTTTTTTTATTTTTGTGTTTAACAAAAACAAGGCGGAAAATGTGCAACATTTGCCTAACCTTGCCCCTCTGCTTTTACTCTCTTATACTATAGGATATAAATCTCTTCTTTTAAGCTAAGTATCGATGTTTGTTAAAATTTCGTAATCGTAATACTCCTTTATGTTTATCTCTTTTCTCTTAAAAGTTATTGTCTGATTTGCCTCAAACCATTTGAGCAGTTTCTCTTTTTGATATAGATATTTATCTACAACTTTTATTTTATATGTAGATGGGTAGTTTGCATACGAAGCATTTAGTTTAGTATTGCTGTTTTTGTATTTGATATCTTGTTTAATCTCTTTATATATCTTTTTACAAACCACATCTTGAATTATCAACTTTCGTATTTTTCCCAATACACCACTTTTTTCACTCAAACCAATCTCATCAAGAGTTACATATGATTTCATAGTGACTTCTTTAATATATTTTCAATGTAATACTCTATTTGATAGCCGTGTTTGTCCATCATATCCGTATAACCTCTCGCTTCAAACAGTTTTTTAATTATCACTTCATCGTCATCTATCTGTTTTACAGTTCTAAGCCATCTCGCATAAGCTAAGTCGGCTGTAGAATAATCCTGATTGTATTTATTGAGTAGCTCTTTATACTTTCGGTTTATTATTTTCTTTATACCCTCGTATTTCACAAAAATTGTGTCGGGCGAGCCAATGTTCGACTTGTTAATAGTTTTGCTTTTTAGAGGGATTTTTGCCTCTATTTTAGAGGTGTTTTTCTTTTGAGGTTTTTCAGGGACTGAAAATTTGCTGGCGATTTTTTCAAATCGCTCAAAAGTATAGAGATTGCCAAACTTTTCAACATAAACTTTATAGTTATCATTTCCAATTTTTTTATTTGTAAAACCTGCTAATCTAAAAAGGCGGGCTGTATCAAACAGTTTGTCTAATGGATGGAAATTATAGACGACAGCTTTTAAGAGCTGTTTGAATTTAGAAATATCGCCTCTATATGGTTCATCAAATTTATAAATCAACTGATACTTCCCTTGTGAAGAAGTTATTTTATAAGAGGGGTATCCAAATAGCTCTATGATTTTTGGATAAATAATATCCACCTCTTTATCGATGTCGAAATAAAATCCTTTAACACCCTCTACAAACAGCTCTGAACGTTTAGGGTATCTAGTAGTTTGTTTTTTGTAGCTGTTGAGTGTAAAATAGATATCATTTTTATTATCTCTATTTAAATAAAAACATTTGTATAAAAATTTTTCTAAGTGTTTATCGTTTATATTATGTATCGATTGATAGGTTATAGCTTTTGAATCTTTTGGGAATTTTCGAGCTATAATAAAATATTCATCATCGTTAAAATAATCTTTTAAAAACTCATAGGCTGTCATCATAAGCCTCTCTTGTGAGTTTTATTATATATTTATATTTTAATTTATATGAGTAAGTATATATTAGATATATTATATGTATTAAATTAAGTGTTAGTATTAAATACGGACTAGTTTTTAGGCTTTCACAAAGCATCATTTTTTTGTTTTCAGAAAGTATCATTTTTCAGCCTTCAGAAATTTTGCAAAAAAGGGTGTCATCTCAACAATGTTCTGTTGATTGCGATGTGGATTATAGAATTGGGGTTGTTTAAATAGATATTCTTTTATCTCATTGTTATGTTTTCTATTAGTGCCTTTATGGAGTTTGATAAAACCTTTTTTATCTAAATCCTTTAATGAATTTATCGCTGTGGCTTTTATAATATTGGTTTCTTTTTCTAATAAGTCATAGGGTAAATATATATAAAGATGTTCAAATTGAAAATGAACTTTTGATAAAAGATACACCAATAATATTTTTGATGTCGGTGTTATATCCGCTTTTAATATCAACCTAAATGCACTCTCTGTCAGTAGGAGATAAAATTCCTCTTTATTATCAATATTATTAGCTTTATACTGTTCTGCTTTTTTACACATCTTTTTATGTGATTGTGATAGATTATGAGGCATTTACAGATTCTTTTAATAGCATTGTGATTTTTCTTTTAGTTTTTGCTTTTATTTTTTTTGACTCATTAAGACTATCCTTTACTGTTTTTTCGAACATTTCCAATGATTTTTCATCTGCAAAAAATAAAAAATCATTTTTTAATTTTATATCTGAATAGCTATTTATATGTTCTTTGATTAAACTATACATATCATCGTTATGGTTAGTCTTATGTTTGCTACTAGGCAAAGATTTTTTTAAATCATGATTTAGTAGTTCTAGTGTTCCATAAATATTTATTAGTTTGTTTAACACTGAAGTATCAATATTATTTGCTTTGGCAGAACTTATTGAGACTGAGAAACTATCTTGTATTAACTTGATATAGCACTTTGACATATGTATTGATAATTCTTCATGTTTATTCATTTTCATAATCCTTTTTAGTAGGTGTTAATTGCATCCTACACATCACTATGGTACCGCTATAAAAGGATTATTTCAAATAAAAATGGGACTATTTTAAAGAATTTCAAGATTCTTTTTATAGCCCTAAAATAGGAGTTTTTATTTGACTTTTTTATAAAAAGTGGGCTACGATTTGGCGAATTAATTCGTCTATATAATTAATTTATTTCTCTGTTTAGTTCTTACCTCTTGGCATCCATATTTGGCTTTTATGTCATCCATGCTCTTTTGGTGTGGGTTTCTCCCTTTCATCTCTCCGTAGTACCACATCTTCTTTTTTGAAGCCCATTTGAAATTTAACTCTTTAAGGGTTTCTTTTATGTGTTTTGTGTCACCTGATAACCATATCCAACTTCCTACTACTTCGATGATTATATTTTCAAAGTGTAGAATTTTAGATATTACTTTTTCAAGTTCTAAATCAAATTCACTGTCATTTAAAAAATTGACTCCATGTTCTAATATATGGTTATATACTTGGTTTAATATTTTAAATAACTCTGTACTTCCTCCAACATCAGAATGTAACTTTCTTGCTAACTCTTTATATATCTTTTTAGCCTCATTAATTCCCTCTATCCCTTTGAACTGTTCTTCAATTTGTGATTGTGTCATGATATGTCCTTTTTATTTTAAATACGAATGTCATTCGTTTTTTGACTTTCTTTTGATTAGAGTTTTGGTTGAGTTTTTATTTATCCCATTATCTCAATGAAACAAAATCAACTCTTCCAAAAATTTCTTTCTTCCGCTTGTCGTCTCGTGTATCGTTTTTATAAATGTAGGTGTTTTAAAAAATATTTGGGAGAAGATAAAATGCAGTTTTATTGATTCGTCAATATTCTTTTAAATAAAGTGAAATGGTAAAAATGTATAGAGATGATAAGTGGATTAAGAGGTTTTTTGATTGTTCATTTGGTTATATTGAGATGGAGAATGGGATAGTTGATGGGAATTATTTTTTTAAATCACATCCTTTTTGTAGATATGAATTTAATTCGAATTATAGTTTTTTCATATGTTCCAAAAGGTACAGGTTGTTGAACTTATCCTAAATACTTCTTACAAGACCTTGCTTGTGAACAAGTTTTATATTTAAATCCTCAAAGTCTTCAATGAAATCTTCACCAGCTTCTCCTGCACTTTCATTTTCTTCATCATATATCCAATTTATCTCAATGGAATTACTTTCTGCGTTCTCTTCAATCAAATTAAAAAAGTCAAAAAATAATTTCGAGCTACTTGAATTAAGATAAATAATTTCAATATTTATAACTATTCATTATCCTGATAATAGTAGTCAGATGAGTGTTGAAGTGTACTCAATAATAGCAGTAATTTTTATTATTTTAAACTTTAATTGTATTAAACTGTCAAGAAACTGTTAAGTAACTATCCATCTACGCTTGACATTATGATATTACAATATAAGTATCAAAACACAAGGAGCACGAGATGAAAGTTTTTATATTTACAATATTTTTATCACTATCGGTTTTTGCACAAAGCGGTGTTGTAAATAGTTATCTAAAGACTCTTAATTTAGAAGTTTTAAAAGAGGAGCCTGCCTTTAGCGGGTTTGACGCTAAGCGTGGAGAAGTTATCTTTACTTCTAAGCATATTGGTAAAAAAGCAAAAGAGATTTCCTGTGTGAGTTGTCATGGAAATGATTTATCCAAAAAAGGTGAAAACTTCTTTACAGGAAAAGTTATTGAGCCACTCTCTCCTACAACAAATATTGAGAGACTAAGTAACCTCAAAGATATGAAAAAATGGTTGCGCCGTAATTTTATGGATGTATACAATCGTGAGGGAACGGCTAAAGAAAAAGGTGATGTAGTTACATACATCATGTCAAAATAAACAAAGGATAGAAGATGAAAAAGTTAATATTAATATCACTATTAGTAGCAGGAAGTTTATATGCTGGTATATTTGATTCTAGAGAAAAAAGAGGTGTAGCACCTGCTACTGATGAATTTTATATTAAAGAGTGTGCAAGTTGTCACTTCGCATATCAACCAGGTCTGCTTCCTGAGAGGTCTTGGGTAAAGCTTATGGGAAATCTGAAAGATCATTTTGAAACTGATGCATCGCTGGAGAGAGAAGATAATAAAAAGATATTAAAGTACCTTGTGGATAATTCAGCAGAAAAATTCACTAATTACAAAAGAAGTAAAAAGATAAACAAAAGTATTAGAAGTGATGAAGCGCCAATAGCTGTAACAGATACGAGATATTTTATAAAAGAACACAGAGGTATCCGTAAAGATTTGATAACACAAAAAGAGGTTAAGTCTTTAGCAAACTGTAAAGCTTGTCATACAACAGCTGAGAAAGGTTTATATGGTGAAAGAGATATAAATATTCCAAACTATGGTCGTTGGGATGATTGATATTATTCATTAAATTAAAGGGAGGTGTGAGATGAAAACATATGTATGGGCACTACCAACGCGTATTTTTCATACTCTGCTTGTTGTATTTGTACTTGTTGCATATATTACAGCTGAGTGGGATGATTTTCTTAGTCTACATGTAGCTTTTGGCTCTGCACTTGGCATACTTGTTTTGTATAGAGTTGTATGGGGGATTTTTGGTCCTAAATATTCAAAGTTTAGTGATTTTAATCTAAATAAAACTGCTCTAAAAGAGTACCTGTTTTCAGTTTTTAATCCTAAAAAAGAGTATATAGGACATAACCCTGCGGCAGGATACACTATGGTTGGAATAATCATTGTACTGCTTTTACTAACGATAAGCGGTTTTTTGACATACGGTATCCAAGAAAACAGAGGTGTTTTTGCTTTTTTGCATAACTCATTTTTTAAAAATATGGAGTTATTTGAGGAGATTCATGAGTTTCTAGGAGGCGCTTTATGGTTTCTTATAGGTGCACATGTCGGTGGTGTTTTGCTTGATAGACTTTTACATGCAAAACAAGAAACGCTTAAATCTATTGTTAATGGATATAAAAACATAGAAGGTGAAAGTACAAAACTTTCATTTTTACAAATAATAATATCGATAATAGGTATTGGGTTTAGTATATTTGTCTTAGTTTATGCCTTAAGCGTAAAAGACAATATGATTACGGCTGGTTATCATCAGCCAGTAGATTATAAGAAAGAGAACGCACTTTTTGTAAATGAGTGTGCCTCTTGTCATATACTATACCCACCCTCGCTGCTTCCAAAAAAATCATGGAAAACCATGATGGCAAACCTAGATGATCATTTTGGTGATGACGCATCATTGGAGCCAGAAGATACACAAAATATTTTAAAATATCTCTTAGATAACTCTGCAGAGTATTCCACCAGCGAAGCTTCTGTCAATATATTGAACTCTTTGCAAAATAAAGATACTATAGCTATAACACAAACTCCTTTTTGGAAAAAGAGACATAAAAACATGGATAGCAAATATTTTAAAAGTAAAAAAGTAAAAAGCAAAGCAAACTGTAAAGCCTGTCACTCAGATGTAGAAAAAGGCTTAATAGAAGATAGTAATATTAAAATACCTAGTATGGAGAGTTGATATGAAACTATTAATAATCTTATTCTTACTCATGTCACCACTTTTAGCAGATGATGATGAACATGAATATAAAGAGCGTCGTCTTCCTCTTGATGTTAGTTATTTAAACTTAAGTGATCATCAATATAAAAAGCTTGTTAAAATTGTAAAAAAATTCAAATATGAACGCAAAGAGTTTCACGAAGAAGAAGATACCACAAAAGAGATTTCAGAACTTTTTTTATCTGATACTTTCGATAGAGATAAGTTCGTTAGATTGACTAACAGATTAAAGAGTCTCTCGGTTGAGATACAAGCAGATTTTTTTGAAAAAATGCATAAACTACTCAACAAAAATCAAAAAAAACGTTTCATTAAATATATGAAGGAGTGGGAAGTTGAGTAAAAGAGTACTACTCATCGAAGATGATATTCAGATGCAAACTCTTATTAGTAACTATCTAATGAATTATGATTTTATAACACTCGCATATGCAAATCCAAAAGATGCTCTAAATTCTATCTTTGTTGATAAAGAGTCTTATGATATTGTCATTCTTGATTTGATGCTGCCAGAGATGGATGGTTTTGATGTAGCAAAGGCTATTAAAGAGAAGTTGGATATTCCAATCATTATATCTTCAGCACGCGGTGATATCGGTAACAAAATATACGGATATGAATTAGGAGTTGATGATTATTTGGAAAAACCTTATGAGCCTAGAGAGTTGGTTCTGCGTATCCAAGCGGTACTGAGTCGTTACAGTAAAAACAGCAGTTTGAGTATTTCCGATTTTGTTGTTGATGAAGCTGTATACAGTGTAAGTGTTGATGACTACCCAATCGACTTGACAAGGATTGAGTTTGAGATTTTTGTTTTTTTGATTAAAAATAGAGGTAAAAATGTCTCACGAGAGCAGGTAATAAATGCTACGACATTGGAGTATGACACCAAAGCCAGAACTATTGATACACACATCAGTAATATCCGTCAAAAAATAGGCGATGATGCGAAAGAGCCTCATTACATAAAATCAGTTTGGGGTATCGGGTATAAATTTATAGGATGACAGATGTCTATTTTTAAGAAAATAACAATTCTTTTTTTGATTAGTCTCTCGCTTATGATAGTTATAGGCTATCAAATGGATAAGATAAACACGAGCAGAATTGAAGCTCTTATCACTCAAAAATACCTTCAAGACGCAAAAGAGATATTTTTACTGCTAGCAACATCAAACCCTGATAAGATAGAAAAAAAACTACAGACTTTAAACCTGAGTAAATTGCAAATGTCGGTTGAAAATTCTATGAAAATCATCTTAAAACAGCCACACTCTTTTGGGGAACTGCAAATTTTAAAAACAATAGATAGCAAATATCTTTTATTTATACGTTACATTGATAACACCATACTTCTTAGTGATAATCAGCTGCAAAAAAGCTTTCAAGAACAGTGGCTGCTTAACATACTGGTACTATTGGATATCATTGTATTAATTACTATTTTCCTCATTATATTGAAGATTCTATCTCCTTTAAAAGACCTCATTTTGAAAATGCAAAATTTTACGCAGGGTAAACATCCAAGTAGGGTAGAGGTAAAAAGTAATGATGAAATCGGTAATGTAGCTACAACATACAATACAATGGCACAAAATATTGAGAGTCTTATAACTTCAAGAGAAGAGTTTTTAAGAGATATTAGTCATGAGCTAAAAACACCGATATCCAAAGGACTGTTTGCCGTTGAAACACTTGGTGATTCAGAATCCAAAGCAATTATACACAAATCCTTCACAGAACTTGAACGATTAAGTGCAGAACTTTTAGAGATTGAAAAACTTCATGCTGTCGATGATATTAAAAAAGATGTCTTAAAAGTAGAGACACTAATACTTGAAGCACTATCGAGGCTTATTCTAGAGGATGAATCAATAATAAATATTGATATTAAAAATAACTTTTCAATTACTGGTGATATGAACTACCTTTCTCTTGCATTAAAAAATCTAGTCGATAATGCAATTAAATATACGACTGAATATCCAGTATATATTATTGCAGATAAAAATGTTGTAACGGTCAAAAATAGAGGTGAGAAATTAGTTCATGACATAGATTATTATTTGGAAGCATTTACTCAAGAAGAAAACTCTAGAGGTTCTAAAGGTTATGGACTTGGATTGAATATTGTAAAGAAAATAATTGATAAACATCAAATGATTTTATCTTATGAATATGTAGACAATTACCATCTGTTTTCATTGTATTTTAAAGGTTAGGTTGTTGAACAAATGATGCTGTTATAAATATTATTCCATTAAGAGATGAATTTTGGAAAAATAATTTTTTTGTCCCAAAAGGTATAAGAATATGCTTTAATTTGATATAAACTTTTTTTTATGAGCATAGGTTTTTAATGTATAATCCATATAGATAAGTAAAGTTTAAAGGATTCATATGACATCATTTAGAAAAATAACATCGTTAACATTAGGATTGTCATTTTTAACTATGAGTTATACTGGACTTATGCTTTATATCGCTCCAAAAGGTAAAATTGCTTATTGGGCTGACTGGCATATGCTTGGATTAACTAAAAGTGAATATGGAAATATCCATACAACGTCTATGGTTATATTTTTATCATTTGCTATTATCCATATTTATTACAATTGGAAGCCACTCGTTAGTTATCTTAAAGATACAGCCAAAAAAATATCCTTTACAAAAAAAGAATTTTTAATAGCATTAACATTAAATATATTCTTTATAGCAGGTACTTTATATCCTATACAACCTATGAAAGGTGTTTTAGATGTTGGTCAAGATATTAAAGAGTATTGGGTTGAAATACATGGCAATCCTCCTTATGGCCATGCAGAAGAATCATCATTAAGAAAATTTTCACGTAAAATGAGTATTGATTTAGAAGAAGCTAAAGAGGCTTTAGATGCAGAAGGAATAAAATATAATAACTCAGATACATTAAAAGATATATCTAGAAAAAATGGATTAACCCCACAAGAAATATATGATATTATTGAGTGAGTATAGCCCACCTAGTACCCAGTTGTTTTATGTAATATCTTTATAGTATGGAGCTTTGCAGTATTCGAAGCCACATTAAAATAAAACCTCAAAATCTCTTATATTTAGAATATGAAAGATTCGAGTAAGTTTTTCGTGTTCCACAAAGTGTTCAAAAAGTACAAATCTTAAATTCCCACAAAGTCTAAGGAATTTTGGAATGTGAAAAAAGTTTTATCAAAACGAATTATATTCGTTTTACCAATAATGTAGATTCGTAATTTAGCAGTAGTTTTAATAAAATAATTTTTCGGTGCCATTTCGGTGCCATTATATACCTACTAAATACCTTTTTAATATATTTCTTAAATGTGAAAACTTCGAATAATAGGGTATTTGAGGGTATATATGGATTTAACGGGTAGTTTCCAGTATCCGGAGCCAC
>Ga0316207_10002685_pt1 | contig 17682 bp, 12 predicted proteins | sample 6weekpyrite_MG_FD_204943 | JGI IMG/M metagenome (GOLD analysis project Ga0316207, IMG submission 204943) | Microbial mat bacterial communities from mineral coupon in-situ incubated in ocean water Damariscotta River, Maine, United States -... | ecosystem: Environmental > Aquatic > Marine >...
GGAGCCTCCGCCAATCAATTTCCATGATATAGAACGCTATAAACAACGCACTCTATACGGATTGCATAGCACAATCACACAAGGTGTGAACGATACCGCGATGACAGCCTATGACAAGTTAAGTGATGAAGATCGCTGGTCTTTAGCATTCTATGTGGGAAGCATGGCCGCTGCGGACACAAGTGTAGATATAAGTAATAGTGCGTTACTCGATATCAACAAACTGACCACCACAACCCCTGAACAGGCAGAAATGCTGTACGGTGAACAGGGTGGTAAGATCATTGCATATTTAAGGCACCACCCGGAAAAGCTTTATAACTCTGAAAGTAATCTTGATTTCGCCAGATCACGATTGAAAGACACTCTTTTAGCTTACAAAAACAATGAACACAAAAAAGCATATAAGTACGCAGTCGAAGCTTACCTTGAAGGATTTGAATTAGTAGAGCATACAATTAACGCAATCGATAAACCCCTGCGCCTGGAAATTGAAAATTTAATGACAACTTTGCGCAACAAAATACGTGCGGGTGAGAGTGTAGAGCTTATTGAAAATGAAATAATATTCATTACTGAAAAATTAACTACCGCAGAGGATTTGCTTGAAAGCAAAAGTTTATCTGCGGGAACAGCGTTTGCCAGTGCATTTTTTATTCTTTTACGTGAAGGCCTGGAGGCGCTCCTTATTGTTGCCGCTTTGGCCGCGTTTCTAGTACGCACTAAACGTCAGGATGGACTGCTGTACATTCACCTTGGCTGGATCAGTGCACTGGTATTAGGCCTGTTTACCTGGTGGGCATCATTATCAATTGTAAATATATCTGGCGCCTCCCGGGAAATCACCGAAGGTGTTGCGGCTATTGTAGCTACGGTTGTCTTACTTTATGTTGGCTTCTGGATGCATGACAAAACCAGTGCTGCGAAATGGAAAAAATTCATAGATGATAGTATGCACAAGGCGTTAACATCCGGTACATTATGGACACTAACCGGTTTATCTTTTATCGCGGTTTACCGTGAAGCATTTGAAACCATATTATTTTATCAGGCGCTATGGGCTCAAACAGATGAAGCCGGTAAAACTATGGGATTTAGTGGATTTCTTACCGCATTAGCTGTTCTTGCTATTCTTGGCTGGTTAATCATGCGTTACAGTGTGCGTTTACCCCTGAGGCAGTTTTTTGCCGTAACAGGCAGCCTGATGTTTATTCTCGCCATAATATTTGCAGGTAAAGGCGTCGCAGCTCTCCAGGAGTCGGGCTTAGTAGCATCTAGCCCTGTGAACTTTGTGCGTATCGATTTACTCGGAATTTACCCGAATATTGAAGGGCTATCAATTCAGGTGGGGCTAATTATTCTAGCGATTATACTGTGGAATAAAAAATCTACCGCAAGCTGAATTTAAGGAATTTAATGACCTTTCTAAGACTGCACAGGCAGGGAAGCAGGTGCCGAGCCAGCAGGGAGGGTTTTACAGTGCGCCCTAGTTTATATAACAACAGATTTTACCCAACCCATGTTCCGATCAGATTGAAATAATCTTTAAAATTAAATCGAACAGCTTTACTCAAAATTTTAAATGCTAACGTCTAAAGCTGTTTTTCATAAACTAAAAAATCACGACCATTTCTATTAATATCTTTAATATGATCAAACCCCCTTGATTCATATAAATTTTGCGCAGCTTTCATCGATGTTTGTGTCCACAGGATAATTTTAGAATAACCTGTTTTTTTTGCTCTATTTAGCACTTCATCAACAAGCATTTTCCCCACACCACAACGCCTGTAATCCTGCTTGACTGCCAACAAATGCATTTCAGCCTCATTACCCTTTGCAATACGGCTTGCTGAAGAATCAGCGGGTACAATAATCACAATACCCGCTAAAATTGAATTTTGTTTTTCCCTGGCAGCAATTAAAACCCCACGTTCTCGAATGGCAGATGGTTTAAACAGTTCATTCGCTGTTTCTGGCTCCGTGAAACCTTCAGCAACAAACACCTGTAACAAAATCCCTAACAATTCCTTATCGGTTATTTGTTGTGTTCCGTTCGAATCTATATTGAATTTCATCATCATTACTAGAATGTTTTATTAACCGAAATAAGCCGCTGTTATTACCCCAACTACTATAAACATTTTCATAACGGGGCAACGGTAAATTAGTTACTACTATACTCACGCATAATTTCAACTATTTGCACTTTATATTTTTTATACCATTTCTTTTTACCTAACGCCTGTGTTTCCAGATGCTCTTCATTTTGTTTCCAGTCCAATATTTGCTGCTGGTTTTTCCAGTATGAAATGGCTATTTCTTTATTTCCTTCAGTCACCGAAGTAAATTCAGTGCAGCCATATTTATTTATGGCCAAATCTCTCATTCTTTCAGCTGCTTTATAATATGCATTATCAAGCTCGTTTATTTCTGCTGTAAATATAACCGCGTACACTATTTTATTCTCCGTATTAGATCTCAATTTCACCCTCCAGGTATTTAATTGCCTTTCCGGAAATTAATACCCTTTCGCCCACTAACTCACACACTAATTCACCTCCACGGGAGGAGAGCTGCTTTGCATTGAGCCGGTATTTACCCAGTTTTTCTGACCAGTAAGGTGTAAGTTGCGTGTATGCAGATCCGGTAACTGGGTCTTCAGGAATACCGTATTTAGGTGCAAAAAAACGTGCCACGAAATCATACTTATTTGATACTGATGTTACCATAATACCCCTTAGATCTAATTTCTCTAAAAAACCAGAATCAGGAACGATACTCATCACAGCTTCTTCACTGTCAAGTACCACAATATAATCTTTATTCTTAAGGCATTCTATTGACTGATTTGATATCCCCAGTCCTTTAAGAATATTGTCTGTTATTTGACAAACCTCGGGCACCTGCGATGGGAAATCAAGTGTCAGTAAATTATTTTCTTTTGTAACGGACAATACACCAGAAAGCGATTCAAACTCAATTACATCACCATCAAATCCAGGTGTATTAAATATAACAAATGCAGAAGCCAATGTTGCATGTCCACATAACTCTACTTCTTTTTTTGGGGTAAACCAGCGAATTTTATACTCATTACCCTCAGCTACATAAAACGCAGTTTCCGCGAGATTATTTTCTTCCGCGATTGACTGCATAACATCTTCACTTAACCATTCCAGTAATGGAACTACCGCTGCCGGATTTCCCTCGAATGCCTGATTTGCAAATGCATCTATTTGATATATTGGTAGTTTGATACTCACCCCCTGAGATATAAATTAATATATAAAACTAGTAACTATATAAAATACTATCAAAGTCCATGACAAAAATTCAGTTAAACATGCATCCACTAGACTAAGAAATAAAAATATTAAATGTAATTCTGAGATCTAACGAAATCAGAATACATCTTATCATAATCTAAATTACATTAATATTATATCCACTTGTACTGATTATGCTGACCGATAATCAATTAAGATCAAAAAGTATCGTCTCTATAAGTGTTTGTAGTCGTACTTAAGATTGAAAATATATTATTCAAATGGAGTTTAATATATATCTATATTTGGAATATTTTTGTTAAAAAAAGGAAAAACAGTACATGAAAATTTATGATAAAGTCAGGTATAGAAAAACTCCTGTACTAAGACACATATTACATAAGCTTAAAATTGATATCATCAAGTGAAGCATGGGGGGGATAAATTTAATCACCAGGAATATAAGATTATAGTTATATAATTATTGCATACAGAAATAACACAATAAATTTAATCTATCAAATCCATACTTGATATGTTCTACTTAATAAGAACTCCTTAAAATAGTTCTTAGCCTCTTAGCTAAATAAAAATAACTAGTTATTACAAATTATTTTATCTAATAAAGTAGCATTAAAATAATCAGTTTTTTCTATGATCTAAGACCTCAAATAATTACAAATATATTGATAATGTGATACTGTTTCAATTAAAAATAATAGATATTTAATAGAATTCATCATAATTCATAAGAAGGACTGTAAAATGAAAAAATCAATAATTATATTTATTAGTGGATCAGTATTCGGAATTTTAATTTCATTAGTCATATTTCCTTCAGCTATCATAAAATCTGATTCCACAAAAATTGACAATATTTCTCGTGCTATAGATAATTTGAACGACACAACTAAAAACTTACAAAAATTAATACAAACATATTCATATATATTGCCACAACAACCAACAGCTTCAGGCAGTCGTTCAGAAAGCAAAACATTATCTAGTACTAGTAATACCACAAAAGAAGAACCAGTAACCTCGACAGGTAGTATAGGTAAAAGCCAGGACTCTTCAGCCTATAATGAGAACGATCTAAACTACGAAACACCTGCAAGTTCAGAACAAATAGACAATTATCAATATATCGAAACCAAACTTTTTGAAGCTGCTAACAATCACGAAGTTAAGCTCTCAAATTTGATTGAAGAATCAAATAACCTAACCCCCCAACAGCGTCAAAGCCTTACCAGAAAAGCAATGGATATGATAAAAAATGGAGAATTAAAAGCAAACCAGTTTACTCAAAAACCAGATTCTTAATCCTAATACAACTGCTATGAACAAAATTACAAATAAAAAATACTTAAATACTTAAATATACTGACTGATTACAAAATTATAGATTTTATGATTAATTTAGTCACATTGTTGAATTTTTAATTTATTTTAATGAAACAAACATTATGATATCAAAATCCACAGCTTCTTTTAACTAGATTAAACTGCTAATTAATAGAATCAGAGGACTGGACCTTACCTGGACGTAAAAAAATAGAGAATTAAAATGCCATGACCATTAAGAAGCTTCCAAAATACATGGGATGACTATAAAAATAAACTAATCTTAGGCGGAGGCAATATAATTTCATTTACTATCGAACTGAACTAAACAGAATATGGTAAAAATATTCTTTGAACTACACCCAGACTATGTAGCAAATAAAATGTCTTTAACCAGAAATACAACATCTACTTAAACTAACATTTAGTTATTTTACATTTTTATAACGCATGAACACTGACTAATGCTGTTATTTAAATTGTATTTGTTCATAATATCACTATTAATAGGAAATAATGTGAAGCATTTTACATGGGATGAAATATCTAGACATAATAATAATTCTGATTGCTGGATTGTTGTTGATGGCGGTGTATATGACATCACTAATTGGATAAACAAACACCCCGGTGGCGAAACTATTGCGACACTTGCAGGCGAGGATGCATCTGCGATGATACATAGCTGTCACTTTAGTGACATTTCTAATACATTAAAGACTTTCAAAATTGGAGAAATAATTAATTACAAACCTGACTTTACTATTTATAACGATAGATTTCTATCCACTTTAAAAAAACGTGTAAAGCAGTATTACATGGATCAAAATATAGACTATAGAAAAACAAATAATAATTTAAAAAGCATTCTATACACGTCTTTACTCTTGATTTTTTGCTGGAACTGTATGTATTTCTTCCAGCCTATAGGTGTTTTAGCTGCTATACCAATGGGATTGGCAACATGCTCATTGATCGGTTCATTTGGTCATGAGCGAATCCATGGCAATTTATTAAATCACATAAAAACAGAAAACTTATTCAATCGTATTGTCAATAATATTCTATGGGGAATTTTCATCCCATTTATGCCAGAACGTTACTTTCAATATGAACATATCAAGCATCACAACCACCCAATGAATCCATATCAAGATTACGATGTTTATGCCCTTAAAAAATTTGTTCGTCTTTCACCTGATATTAAAAGAAAAAAATATAACTCCCTTCAACATATATATGCTCCATTTATATATGGTAACTATATTTTTATTCAAGTAATTGCTGGATACATCACCCCTTTCTTCGATAACAGGCGTATATTGAAAGATACGGGTGTTATTGGAAATATTACGATGACTAATTCTATTGCATTTATGTTCCATATTGCAATTCCATTTTTTTTAACGAACATATGGTGGGTGGCACTTTGTTCTTCAATATATTTTTTCTCCTGGCAAGCAGCAATATATATCAGTTCAGGTGTACCACATATGACTGAACTTAATACTAGCAATTACAAATCATGGAGCAAGTATGTCTGCAGCACTACAAAAAATTTAAAATGTGGTCATAAGTTTTATGACTGGCTAACTGGTGGTTTAAACTATCATCTTGCACATCATTTATTACCATCCATACCAAAAGAACATCTACCCAAAATAATACCGATTTTAAAACAAACATGTAAGGAATTTGATTACCCATTTCATACTTATGACAGTTTCTTTTCATATTATCGAGATCACTATAATTTTTTACTAAAATTAGGAAATGAAGAAGTCCCTATAAATCATAACAGTGACATTATTTAATCTAAATACTAATTACAGAATACTATACTCATCTGTAAATTTATTAGTTGCATTTACTTACTTAAATGTCATTACCATACTGCCTTGCTTACATAATAATATCTTTAATAGGCTGCATTCTTACCAGCAAAATATAACCATTCCAAGATTGTTCAAATACCTGACGTGAAACTTTCACATGTCCTACAGCAGGATCAAATAGAAATATCTCTGAAGAAGTTATCTTATTAACTACTACATAGTGATCGTCGTTAATGTATGCAATAACGGGCAAAGGCTCGTCCATTAATGCGGTATAACTTTCTTTAAATCCGTTTGCCCTAAACCCATTATTAATAGCAACTTGTTTCAATTGCAGCATACTCGTGCCCTTATCTGTAACGGTCACTTGCTTAATTATATCTTCTTCGAGTGTCTCCTTACCAAAATATGTAAAGATATAAGCTAATACTGCTGGCCCACATGTATTTTTTTTCGCCTGTATGAATTTTAGAGTAACTTTATCGGGATGCAGTGTATCTAGAGGTGAAATAAAATCACTATATACTTTATTTATTGTCACATCAGGTTTTATCTGTCGATAAACAATAGTAACACTGGCTGCTATAATAAATATCAGAAATAAACAATGAATTAAGGTATATGGTAAATATACTCTAAGCGCCTTTCCTAAAACTAATTTTAAATCTTGTTCTATTTCGCTCTGTTCTTTATTAATGCCGAGTAACATTGAATTCAATTTAAACTTATTTCTTTGAAATTTAATTGCCTCTAAAAAACGAAACCATATAAAAACAAATACAATAATAGAGAACATGATAGGGATATAATACCCATAGCGAGTAAATATAGTTTTATCATCAATAAATTCTACATTAGCGCTTAGAAAACCTCGACTATAAAACTTTTTAATAGCGACTATTTCACCTACTGGCGAAACTATAACTGATGGCCCTGTATTCGAAGCATGGACTACCCATCGATTATTTTCTATAGCTCTAAATACAGCAGTTCTAGTGTGATTAATGGTGAGTGAGGTTTTCTTAAAAGCGGCATCACTAGTAGAAACTACTAATAATTGAGCGCCACTATCAGTAACTTTTCTAAAAGGAGAGGGAAAATTAGATTCATAACAAATTGCTGGACCAACTAGCCCAAATGAAGTTTCTATAGGATTAAAATCCTGACCGGGTGTATAGCTATCTTCCGCACCAGGTATTAAATGAATTTTATCATACCGACCCTTTAATCTACCATTCTTTGAGATAGAAAATATTGAATTATACTTCTTACCATCAACAGACAGATCGTTAGTAGATATCAGTAAATCTGTATTATTATCTATCGCAGTTTTATATAACTTATTTCTTAATTCTTCTATACGCATATTATAATAGCCATTTCCTCCTTCAGGCCAAACTAAAATATCAGGTTTAGTTTTTACCGCTAAATTTGTAACTTCATCTAGAATTGATTTCACTAAATGTCGTGTGTCTGGATCTCGCCAGCCATTAAGGTACATATCTGTTTCAATCACTGGTTGAACCAATGCTATTTTTATTGGGTTTTCTATTTTATTAAGTTGTCGAATGTCAATATAACCGTATAATATATTTATAATAATTATCAAAAATCCTGTAGTAATTGCTGCTTTATATCGACCACTAACTTTAAATTTGTTTTTACACGCTATACAAAACATAGCTAGTGCAGTATTGATAAGCACCAATAAGAAAGATGTTGTATATATTCCAAATAATGATGCAGACTGTATAAACATGGGAGCTATTGATTGTGATATACCTATATTGCAGGGAATACCTATAATTTCACTCGACAATATACGTTCAATACCTACCCAGATAATAGCGGGTAAAAATAGTTCAATAAATGGATTTTTCTTAAATTTTCTAATTGAGGCCGTCAAATATGCCCAGGCAAAAAAAGACAAACAAAGGATCGATACTATTAATATGAAAAACATTGCACTGAATATAATTGTGCTATGCCACCAATTTGTTGCTATTACTGTACAACATAAGGCATATAACATACCTTGATTGACGGGTTTTAAATTATTAACTGATATAAATAAGGGCACATATGCAAAATATGCAATGTACCATTGATCATATGGCGCTGAACTTAATACTACTAAAACACCAGAAATCACTGCTATAAGAGACAGTTTCAACATATTAAAATTCTTTATATAATGACGATCATACAATAAATATAATTTTCTATAAATTTCAAGCCCTGAAGAACAATACTTTTTGATAGGTTTATATTATCTGTAAGCAAACATTTACAAATAATAAAACCTCTATCTACACAGATGGTATTGGTTTCATTCTAACTAATAATATATATCCATTCCAGGCATGTTCAAAAACACTCCTATGCACACGCACATGTCCTTCTACTGGATCAAACATATATATAAACCCATCAACCATCTTATTTATCACCACATAATGACCATTATTAATATAGGCAATAACTGGCAAAGACTGCTTTTGTAACCAGGGATAATTACCTTTAAACCCAGTTGCATTAAAACCCATATTATTAGCTATTTTTTTTAATTCAAACATGCTGGTTCCTTTCTCGGTTACCTGCATATGTTGTATCAAATCACCTTCCAAAACGTCTTTACCATAATAACTAAATAAGTATGCGAGTACAGCTGGACCACATGTGTTTTTTTGAGCTTGCAAAAATATATCAGAAATTTTATCTTCCTCAGGTTTTACAGGAATAACAAAATCCATTAATGATGTTACAAATGGTGTTTTATCATTAGAGACATAATTCACCCAATAAACACTACTAAGAAGTAGAAGAGTAAATATAGAAATGTGTATACAGCTCAATAATAAAATTTTATTAATTCTTGAAATTAACATTAAGTAACTACCATATACTGATATAAATTTTATTAAAGTAGAGTAGTTATAATATTTATACATCTGAAATACCAACATCACCATCGACAAACAAACGAAAAATGCCAGTAATATTGGAAGCAAATATCCAATGCTGTTATAAAATGATACATATGTATTTTTACTAATTTCTGCTGTTATTATTTCACGCTTATATAATGTAGCCCTTACTTTTACTAAACCTTTTGGAGAAACGACCATAGAGGGGCCAGCATTAGATGCATGCACTGTCCATTTTCTATTTTCAATCGCTCTAAATATAGAAAGATTTGTGTGACTTAACGCCAGAGATGTTTTTTTAAATGCTGCATCACTAGTCGAGGCAAATAAAAACTCTGCCCCTAGAGCCGATACATTTCGCAATACAGAAGGAAAATTTGATTCATAACATATAGCCGGACCAAGCAAACCATGAGATGTTTTAATCGGGTGAAAGCTCTTACCAGCAGTGTAACTTGATTCAGCACCAGGAATAAGCATTACTTTGTCATATCTACCTATCAACTTGCCTTTTTTTGATATAGAAAAAATTGAATTGTATTTATTACCATCTATATCCACATCATCAGACGAAATAATTAAATCTATATTATTATCTATAGCAATGCTATAAAGATTTTGGCGTAGTTCTGGTATTCTCATATTTAAATATCCATTTCCACCTTCAGGCCAAAAAATCATATCTACACCGGTATCAACAGCTTTTGATGTTAATTCATCAAATGTTTTCTTCATAAACTTTCGATTATCAGGATTACGCCAACTATTACGATAAACATCAGATGAGATAACAGGTTGGACAATCGCGACTTTTATTTTATTATCTAACTTAGTTTTATTCTCAAGAACAGAATAACCATAAATTATATTACCAAACACAATAATCAGCACCGTTGATAATGCTAATTTGTTAGCTAATGAATTCCTTACCTGGTCAAATTTTAATATTAAATATGTTATAAGATAATTTACTAAAAGAACCAGAAATGATACTGCATAAACCCCAAATAATGATGCCGACTGAATTAATAATGGCTGTGAAAATTGACTAATCCCAATATTCCCAGGAACTCCTATTAATTCACTTGTGTGAATTCGCTCTATACCAATCCATACTAAGATCGGGACAAATATCCCCCAAAAACTACCATATGTATAATCATACAACCTCCTGGATATAACGCCCCAGCATACAAAACTAAGGCACATAATCAAAAGAATTTGTATAAACGTTAATATACTGTATGAAACTACACTATACCACCAGCCTGAAGCGATAATCACACCAGAAGAAAAATATAATAATATCGTATTTTTATAACTTGCTTTATATGATTTTAAAAATAGGGGTACAAATGCAATATACGCCATAAACCACAAATTAAATGGCTCTATACTGAGAACAAAAAGAAATCCCGATAGTATCGCTGGAAAAAGACTAGATAAAAACTTTGAAGTACTAGGTTTTATTATCAAGAAAGTCTCACTTTTACTGCCTCTACATAAACCATTATATGTAGTTGAGACTATTTATACATACAATTTATACAAATTAATTATAATCCCCTTTTAGATTATTCTTACCAAAAGGAGATTATCTGTTATAAAAAACATTTACTCTAATGCCCATGAGATATCTTTTGCACTTAAGCCCGGCACTCCCGAATTCCATAACCGCACACGAACAATATTACTATTAGTTCCTGCTGTAGGGACTCCAGATATCAACATTGATGTATTTGTAATTAATTCTCCTGATGTCAAAACCTCAACCAGCGCCCCACTACTGGTTATTGTTTCCAGTGAATATGAACACTGTACAATTGATCTATTAGTGATTACTGCACTAGCTTTAGATCCAGCAACTTTATAATCAGTTAGTTCTGCGTCTATGCTCCCAGCACCAATAATTTCATTCATCACCTGGTCTGTTAATTCTACTTTTAAGTAGTATCTGTCCAGACTTGAAGCATCCATTGCGAAAACTGGCAAAGTATAAGTTGACATACATAAACACACAAATAATGATACATATTTTTTTATATTTCTCATAAGTTTCACCCTAATTATGTTCATTGAGTAGATATATACAAATTCACTCAAATACAAACTCATTCTTTATCTTTACTGTAATGCTAACTCAAATTCTCTTAAACTATAAAATTCAATGGGGATACAGGTCCTGTGTAACCAGGAAATGCTGAGTTTGGAACTATTGAACCAAGATGTTTAGGGCCTATTAGTTCAGAGAAAATATCCCGATAATCTATAGTTTGATTTAGCCAATCTCTTGCTTCTAGACCTTTATTTGTTGGTCCATTTAAGTTTTCTGGCTCAAGACCTGGATAACTACCATATATTCCACCATTGATAGATTCACCAAAAGCAAACCATGATGATGCATTACCATGATCAGTCCCTAAGTTGCCATTTTCCTTTGCAGTTCTTCCAAACTCACTCTGGGTTACAATAATTACATCCTGTAATAGTGTTGTTCCATTAGCTGCATCATAAGCGCCAAGATCCTCAGTAAATGCAGCAATCGACTCAGACATTTCTCTTAATCTATTAGCATGACTACCAAGCGTACTATCATTAGCAGTGACCTGATTATTGTGAGTATCAAAATTACCGTGTGAAATATGGACAACCTCCAAATTTGGTAAACCTATAATCATATCTGCAGCATCTTTAAATTGCCTACCTACTTTTGCATTTGGATATACTGTAGTCACAGCACCTGAGGTTCGACCAAAATCAACTTTCGTTCTTACATCATTTAACAACACATCAAATAATGCTGTTTGAGTAGCCGCAAACTTACTCACAAAACTATTACCTGCAGGATCAGTTAAACCTTTAATATCATTCCATATCTCATCAGAAACAATCTGTGTTGTACCAAGCCCTACATTAGATGGGTCACTCAACTCTAATACAAAATTATCCCCCTTCAATAATCCCAAATGCCCTGCCTCGAAATCCTGTGCTATTACACCAGTTGTTGAGGAATACTTACTTTCAAGGTAACGACCAATCCACCCCCTGCTATCCTGATTACTCGGGACACCTGGTTCAATATCCTTATCAAAAAGACCCGCATCATATATATCATGTTGCAAAAAATGCGAACGATTTGTTAGTTTTTCTCCTGAGTGAGTTGCTGGGAATATAGCCATTTTACCTGCATCCATCAAGGGCATAAGGCTTGATAAGGCAGGATGTAAACCAAATTCCATTCCACTTTGATCAAATCCAAGCGCACCCAAAGAAAGTATAGAATCTCTAGGTATACCTATATTAGGGCGATATGATTCATAAAGTGCAAATTGAGCAGGCTCTACAGGAATAACCGTATTGATACCGTCATTCCCCCCATCAAGCGTTAAAACTATCAACGTCTTTGTACCAGCTGCAGCTTTAGCGGACCATGAAATACCCTGCATCGGCAAGAACATCGATGCAGCTAACACGCTTGATTTTTTCAGAAATTTTCTTCTATTATTATCCATCTCTATTCTCCAATTAGTGTAGGCTAAATTCTGGTAATTGAACTATTCTAGCTACCAGATTCTTGAGCTTAATTTCCGCATCCCCATCAGTAATAGCAAATGTGCTATGCCCTGGATGAAGCGCCCAATAAGCCATCTCCATATGTTTAATGTCGTAATGACCACCTAACAAATTCAGGAATAGATGCGCTGTTATATCACCTGCTGTCGATATACCTAAGTTATTAAAGTAATTGACTAAATTAATTTTTTGGCTTGTACTAAATATCATGGCGTTTGCTTCACGGAATCGATTCAGTGCCACATTACCTGTTATCCATCCATCACCATCATCTCCCCAACCATCAGGCTCATCATGATCAAACAGCCCCTGACCCACTCTAATAGTAGCTGTACCAAAACCTGAAGCATTAATAAACTCTGCTCCAGGCTGAGTGGTTCCTATAGAACTAAGACCAAAAAACCTACCTAGACTAAATAAATGCTCCTGGTTATCCTTAAACTTTGAACGGAAGTTGTTAAGATCTGTAAACTGATTAGAACTGAATAGATTTTCAAGCACTTGCTTAATCTGATCAGGATCTGCAGCTGAAGATGTAAAAGTGCTAACACATCCATTAACTGTATCAAGATCTGGCATATCACTAACAAAATATTTCGCCAGTTTTGTACAAATAAAGTTTGCTGTTACTGGATGTGTCGCGAGTATATCCAGTGCACGATCACCTTCATCTAAACCACCTCCGGCAGGAAATATCTGACCAAGAAATACCTTTTCACTTGTATCGTGAAATGAACTTATAAACCTGAAAGTCCTGACTTTGGGTTTATAAACATTACCAGCACTAAATCTAACGCTATATCTGCTTTCTACGAAGAATTCTGTCAATACACCACTTGTGTACTTACCAGAATGCCAACCGGTAAGTATACTGGATAAAGCCGCTACGTCCGCTGCTGTATATGTACCATCTACAGTAGTCTGCCCAAATGTATGTAACTCCATTAACTCACGAGCATAATTTTCATTAGGTGTTGGAATCCTGCTACCACGAAGATCCAGATATTGCATCATTGCATCACTCTTTGCACTAATGCCCAGAAGTGTTCTGAAATTACCGAACGCATTTACAAAAAATAGATCCTCTTCGAGAAATTCAGCTCCCGTTTCGGTTTTTCCTCTATAGGTACTAAAATGATTATCCCAAAACAAGGCCATTCTCGCTTGTAGAGGTTTTATAGAATGCATCGGGCGTATTGTCCCCAAATCATAATCTCGATTGTTTACAACTGCATATCCATCACGCATGATCTGTGCAGGATCAGCTGGATCTTCATCAAGGCCAATCGGCACAAGTTGCTCATTCATCCAGACTCCAATTCCTTTCGCCTGTACCTCAGCAATCAAGTCAGACGTTGGACCAAAACTCATCCGATTAATAGCATGAAGCACCTGTTTGAGCTCCAGAGTGTCTAAACCGACAGAATCTGCGTAATGATCATTAGGGTTAATACCAAGGGCGAGCTCAAGTGTGTCATTTAGACCATCATTATCAGCATCCGGTGCTAAGCCCGGATTGGCAACATTAATATCAGAACCATAAATATTAATTTCATCAGCATTCGTTATGAAATCTCTATCCGGATCCAGGCTGGCATCACTTGAATTTTTTGGATTAAGTCCATTTGCAATTTCATTACCATCATTAATTCCATCATTATCGTGATCAGGATTATTTGGATCAGTACGGTAAACATTTATTTCAGCAATGTTAGTTAAACCATCACCATCATTATCTAATTCTGCATCAAGTGGATCATAAGGATTTAATCCCCACTTTCTTTCAGCTGTATCTGTAATACCGTCATTATCTGAATCAATAGATACGGAAGCCCAGGATGTATCGACTGCTTCTAAAGCTGGAAATGCATCCCAATAAATACGCGCCTGTATTCTTTGATTATTTGTTCCACCATATGGAGGCAGGCCTTGAATATTTAGAGCTGTGTTTGGGGAGAGAGTACCCGAAGTCAATTTTTGTATTACAACACCATTAACATCAATAAGATTCATTTCATAACTTGCTATCAATGTTGCTGAACGGTTAACCACTTTTGCATTCGCTGGTGTGCCACCTAATTTGTAATCTGACATTGTCACATCCAGATTTCCACTTCCCACTATTTGACTCATGGTCTCATCAGTTATTTCAACGGCAACTGGCTCAACTGTTGCAGGTACTGCATATAATGGCAGGGAGTACGCCAAAAGACAGGGACATAGAATCAATGATATACACTTACGCCATGTGTTCATTTTCTTCACCTTTGATTAATTTACATCGTGCTAAATTAAATATCCAAATTTAGAAGATACGCAATCCTTTAAAAAGATTGCAATATCATAATGATTATTATTTATCTAAATAAACTTAATTAAAAACCCATGACGTATCTTTTGATTCAAGCCCAGGTACACCACCATTCCATAGACGCACCTGGAATATATCAGCATCTGTTACTGGTGTAGGAGTAGAAATTAATTTTGCACTACCCATAGGTAAAGAGCCTGAAGTAAGGGTCTGTAAAACAACACCATTAACATTAACCAAATTAAGCTCATAGGTACAATCTAACGTTGTAGAACGATTAACAACGACTGCCTGCACCTGAGAATCACCTTTATGGAAATCAACCATTGTTGCGTCAACCTGCCCCGCTCCAACCGCTTTACTCATCGCAGCATCCGTCAACTCAACTTTAACGTATTCTTCTTCTGCAGCATTCGAACTCGTGCTCGCGTACACTGGCATGTTAAATATTGAAACACAAAGACATAAAACCAAAGAAAGGTACTTCCGTAAATTAACTGAAATTTTCATTTTTCACCCCTTTTTATTCTGTTGTTTAGTGGTTACTTCAATTTATAAACCTGGTATTAATTATCCTAATCATGCTTTACTGTTTTAATTATTTACAAAACTTTATCATTTTCATAAATTAGTTTAAATGAATTAACTTTATAGCTACCTGCTTTCGCATTAGCCTCAATTAATTCAAGCCCTTTAGTCACCTGACCAATAATGGTGTAATTTACTTCAATGTCTGGCTGGCTGTTATACCCAATGAAAATATTATTTACATATGCGTTCGAAGCGAACGACTTAGCAATTGCTACACTACCCCGCGCACTGGTCAGATCGTTAGACTCATCTTTAAAATTAAAAGCTTTTACAGAAGATCCAGTTTTAGCCATAACAAAACCTAACTGGGGTCTGGACTCCAGAAACATATCACTATTAAAATAACCCGTTTCAGCAAGGCTAATAAGCTCAGCCACTACAATAGGAGCTCTTTCAGGAAAAAATTTAATTTCAAGCTGACCCAACTCAGTTTCTATTTTTACTAACTGGGTGGTCTCGCTCAATAAACTGGCATCATTACTTTGTACTTCTGTTTTTGAGCTGCAACTTATCAACAAACTTAATACTGCAAACGGAAATATAACTTTATTAATAGTTCGTATTAAAAAAGATACAATAGTGTCAGATGCACACAAATATGATGTGCATTTCACCAAACAAGTAGAGAGATTAAAGACAGCCATCAAGTCCTCCATTACCTTAATAAATTCTAAATTTATATATTATTTATTAATATAATTAATGAATTCGCATGACAAAAACACGATACAACAACATGAGACAGATACAGCGAAGGATTTACATCCCTGCTTTTATCATTTATGAAAACTGAATTCTTTTAATTTTTATTTTCTGTTAATTAATAATTAATTATTTTCTATTAATTATTATTTTCTATTATTATTTCGTGCAAACATTAAAACGTACTCAGACGACTGTCAAGAAAAAATTTAGAAAAATGTGAAACCCATAAATATTATGAGTCTAAATTTATAAAATACCCTATCAATTAATTCATCCTAATATTCTTACTTTACTACTTGATCTCACATCCACACAGCAAATATAAATTAATGTCTTTATTGAGTTATGCCTATCCTACAATAATCATCCACTGTTTATATTCAACAATTACAGATAGTTAACAAACTGCATGTTACTTCAAAAGACCCTGATCAGGCTTATAATTTTCTATACTCGTGACACAGCTGTCTCGTTAACCACTAGAGACATGAACTGGGCAGTGCTCCCGTGAATAGCATTAATACGTAGTCAATATGACTGTAGTCAAGTATCATTAAATTCCAGAATGTTATAATTCGTCTTGTTTTACGATAGCACCCCCTGATGCAAATGATTTGTTAACACCCTTGTTTATTACGAGAAAATTATGAAATGGATGTTTTATAATTGTGTTTTATCTACCTTTTTAATAATACAGTTACACGGCTGTGCTGTTATCAGTGCAGCCAAAACTTCGCGCTATGCATTTTACCCAGCGGTCTCCTCCCTCATAGAATCAGAACACCATAAACAGGAACCCATCGCACAACATGCCTCTTTCACCTGGCAAACAGTTCACCAGGAGTTAAGTCCGGGTATCAAGCTACAGGAACAGACCAATATAATATCTACAATTCCTGCCCCCAGTATTAAAAGCATGGTCAATCGCTCGCAACAACTTGCGGATGATGCCAGTGAAAAACGACGAGTGCATTCCAGGTTAGCTAATGAAGCCAAAACTCTGGGTGACGCACAGTATCATCATTCAATGGCTCGATTTCATGCTGAAGAAGCATATGTTAAGCAACAGATGGTCTCATTTACAAAACAAATAGACTCCTCGATTAGTATCATCAATAACACCGTAG
>Ga0316207_10002686_pt1 | contig 17680 bp, 12 predicted proteins | sample 6weekpyrite_MG_FD_204943 | JGI IMG/M metagenome (GOLD analysis project Ga0316207, IMG submission 204943) | Microbial mat bacterial communities from mineral coupon in-situ incubated in ocean water Damariscotta River, Maine, United States -... | ecosystem: Environmental > Aquatic > Marine >...
GCAATTCATCGGGTAATTTACAGGAAAGCCTGGCTGGGGGCTCACTTGAAACTATTCGCCACATGGTAGCAAGCGGGACAGGCATTACAGTACTTCCCTCAAGCTCCAAACAGAAAGCGGCTAATAATCCACTTATCAAAATGATTCCATTTATGGAACCCACTCCCCAGCGTAGAGTCGCTTTGGCCTGGCGTAAAGGATTTACCCGGCTTGAAGCAATAGAAGTATTACGTCAGCAGATTTTAAAATGCTCACTGAGTGGAGTGAATATGCTGGAAAAAGAGCTCATCCACATGCATCAGAGCCCCGCATGAATATATCAGGTAAAAAACCCGAAACACTGGAGATGATTCGGCAGCTTATTGCAACCCCTTCCGTAAGTTGCGTTGATCCTCATATCGACCAGAGCAACTTACCGGTTATACACCTGCTGGCTAACTGGTTAAGCGAACTGGGTTTTAAGGTTGATGAGCTTGCAGTAGCCAATGACAAAGCCAACCTGATTGCCACTTTAGGCACAGGCAGTGGCGGCCTGATTTTAGCGGGTCACACTGATACCGTGCCCTATGATGAAGACAGGTGGCAACATAATCCCTTTAAATTAAGCGAAGAAAATGGCAAATTTTATGGCCTGGGCACCTCAGACATGAAGGCCTTTCTGGCATTAGCCATTGAAGCCGCCCTGGGTTTTGATAAAAAAGATTACAGGCAGCCATTAATTATTCTGGCAACATCAGATGAAGAAACCACCATGGCCGGAGCCAAAGCACTGGTGGATGCGGGGAAACCTGCGGCTCGTTACGCAGTTATTGGCGAACCCACTGGCATGAAGCCGATTCGTATGCATAAAGGCATTATGATGGAATCCATACGTATTACCGGGCTTGCCGGGCATTCCAGTAACCCGGCATATGGCCATAATGCATTAGAGGCCATGCACAGGGTGATTGCAGAATTAATTATCTGGCGTGATGAACTGCAACAGCAATTTAACAATGGCTTGTTCGAAGTACCGGTACCCACTCTGAATTTTGGGCATATTCACGGCGGTGATAATCCAAATCGAATCTGTGGTGCCTGTGAATTACATATTGATATTCGCCCTTTACCCGGTATGGATTTACAGGATTTACGTAACGAATTAAACAGGCGCTTACAGAAAGTCATGCCCAAACATGGGTTTGAATTACAAACCCTGCCTCTTTTTTCCGGCATCCCCGCTATGGAAACCCCGGCGGAATCTGCACTGGTAAACGCGGCAGAAAAACTCACTGGGGTAGCTGCGGGCAGCGTTGCTTTTGGAACCGAGGCTCCCTATTTGACTGAGCTGGGTATAGAAACTATTGTAATGGGGCCCGGAGATATTGCCCAGGCACACCAGCCAGATGAGTATTTAGAAATTAGTCGCATTCAACCTACGGTTGAATTGCTAAAGCAATTGATTTATAAATTTTGCATAACGAACGACGGCATGCTTGCTTAATCGAAATTTTGCATTCAGGGCTAGATATGTTTATTACTTTCCCTGACATAATAATATTCGGAGCCGGAATACCCCCTGTTATGGCACATCTCCATCGGGGAAAGAGCTTGCCTTTTAAGCTCTTTCCCCTGTTGTGATGCCATCAAGAGTTTTACAGAGTGGGCTCGCTACACTGTCAACTCTTGGTGGTCTCAATAAGGGGACAGAGTGCCAAAAAACGGCGCTCTTTCCCCGAGCAAGATAAGCCAGGGCAGGGCAACCTAACCACATGCAACAAAAACTGAATGAGCAATTAAGTAAAACAATGACATCACCAATGCAACAATATGTAGACTGGTTCCGCGGATCTTCACCTTATATCCATAGCCATCGTGGGCGTACGTTTGTTATTTATATTTCCGGTGAAACCATTACCCATATGGGCTTCCCACATTTAATCCATGACATCGCCCTGCTTAATAGCCTGGGTGTAAAACTGGTGCTGGTTCATGGTGCTCGGCCTCAAATTAAAAGACACCTTAAAACACTCAGTTTAAAATCTGAATTCCACAATGGCTGGCGCATTACACCTGCAGAAACATTGCCTTGCATTGAACAGGCCGTTGGCCAGGTTAGAGTCAATATAGAAACCCAGCTATCCATGGGGCTTATTAATACCCCCATGGCTGGTGCAGCCTTGACTGTTATTTCTGGCAACTTTGTAACCGCAAGACCCTATGGTGTCAGGGACGGTATAGATTTCGGTTTCACCGGTGACATTCGCAAAATTGACACCGATGCAATACAACAACAACTGACACTAAACAATATTGTGCTGCTCTCACCCATTGCCTACTCGCCCAGTGGTGAAGCCTTTAACTGCCGTGCAGAAGATGTAGCCACCTCTGCCGCCAGCGCACTGAATGCCGACAAACTTGTCTTTATGATGCCCGCCAGTGGTGTGCAAAATGAGCAGCAAGAGATTATTCATCAGTTGAGTCTCAAAGAAGCACAAATTCTCTCAGAAAAAAATCACAATGATGAAATTACCCAGCTACATCTTTGCAGTGCAGTCAATGCCTGTAAAAATGGTGTGCGTCGGTCTCATTTAATCAGCCATGAAACCGATGGTGCTTTATTGCTCGAATTATACACCCGCGATGGTAGCGGCACGATGATTACAACTGATACATACGAAGGTTTACGTCAGGCGAATATTAATGACGTGGGTGGCATACTTGAGCTCATTCAACCATTAGAACAACAGCACATTCTTGCCCATCGTTCACGTGAACAGCTCGAACTTGAAATAGAACAGTTTACGATTATAGAACGTGATGGAATGATTATTGCCTGTGCCGCACTTTATCCTTACGATAATCATTGTGCTGAGCTTGCCTGTGTGGCGGTGCATCAGGATTATCAAAAACAGGGGCGTGCTGGTGAACTAATACAACATATACAGCAACAGTGCATAAATGAAAAAATAAATAAATTATTTATATTAACCACCCATACGGCACACTGGTTTATAGAAAAAGGATTTTTTGAAGGGGACCTTAAGCAAATTCCAATACAACGTAGGAATATGTATAACGCGCAGAGAAACTCTAAAATTTACATAAAAGATTTGTAAACAATAGAATTATTAATTAATACATAGCTCTTACTTACAACTGAAACATAACATACAACATTAAGTGTTGCGTCACAGGCCCATTACACCATACAGGTTAACAATTTTTATTTTGTAGTTATAATCTTTATTACTGCTGGTGACTAAATTATTGCTTTTACATTGGGCTTAACCTATATTTTAGCTAGTGATATGTATCGTTATTATGATATTAATCTAAGCAAACAGCAGGTTCAAGCAATGTCTCCACCTTCAACAGAACAGGCTTTAGATGAAGCTGATCTGACTAAACTAATACGTAGCTATAACATACCTCCTCAAGCACACATACTCGCTGACATACAAAATGCTGGTGACAATTTAATTAAAATTGCAGATATCATCAGTCAGGATGTCGCTCTTTCCTCTGGTTTATTGCAAACCATTAACTCGCCTTATTATGGGCTGGCAAATAACATCTCTTCAATAAAACAGGCCGCCATGTTACTTGGCCTGAATGCCGTTAAAAACATTGTTAACTGCCAGTTGCTACATGCACAGGCGGGCAACTACGAAAACAAAGACTTATCAGACTTTTGGCAAACAGCTAATGAAGTTGCCAATACCGCAGCAACACTTGTCCAGATACTAGGCTTTGGTTCAACAGATGAAGCCTATACTCTTGGTTTATTTCATAACTGCGGCATTCCTATTCTAATGGAAAAACATGGGGATTACCTTACAACAATACAATCTGCCTACAACTCGACAAGTTCAAGAATCACTGAAATTGAAAACAGTCACTATTCAACTAATCATGCCGTATTAGGGTATATGGTTTCACGCGCCTGGAAACTACCCGAACATTTACGTGTTGCCATTCGCGATCACCATAACTTTGAACGATTAAGTTTTAAACAACATGATTACAGTACTGAAGCGGATACAATACTTGCTATTTTAAAAATGGCCGAGCATATATGCCATGTACACGCCGTACTGGGCAAGGACCACGAAGATAATGAATGGCAAGCAATTAAAGTCGGTATTTTTGATTTTCTAGGAATAAGCGAACATGATTTTGAAGACATTTCGGATACAGTCATGGATAAACTTGGCTTGTATTAGAAGTTAGTACTGCTTCATTTATTAAAAGTATCATCATCCCTGAATGTTTGTAACGGGCATAACGATTTAATAATTATCCATTACTGTTTTTGCTACATTGAGCTTCATGTCATTGATAAATTATCAAAAGAAATATGATACACAATGTTATTAATCCAAATTTAATTATCCTGATAAAACTAGTGATTAGAAGTATTTAATAACTTGTATTTTTTTTGACAACTATTTCACTATATTATTTTATTATCGACATTAACACGGTCGATTTAACGTTAAAAAAAGACCTTTAATTATCTCAGAGTATTTTAGTAAGGCTCAAAATTGGCACGGGGTAAATGTGAGAGACAAAAATTCTAACGTCATGATCAGTTCAGGTTTTACAGCCATCTTGCTGCTGCTGGTCATTTTAATGAGCATAAGCATTTATATCATAATTGAAAACAATAATAATATTTCTGAAATAACTGCAAATCAAAAAGACTCTGAGGACATATTTAACATGCGCGATGCAGCACACCAACGCGCCCTGTACCTGTATCGTATGATGTCCCTTAAAGACCCATTTGAACGAGATGATGTTTTTCTACTTTTCAATGATGAAGCAACTAATTTCATTATCGCTATAGATCGTTTACGATCAGGCACTAAAAATTCTAAAACACTTAATGATGTAGAAAGAATTGGAATCCTTGCAAATAAAGGTGGCTACGTACAAGCTAAGGCTATCGATTTAATTCTTGAGGATGAGATTAATGCGGCACATGACCTGATTCTGAGTAACGTCATTCCTGCTCAAGACAATGTTATGACAGGACTCACTGAATTATATGCAAAACAACAAATTCGTCTAAACAATGAAATAGACCGTATCCATATAAAAAATGACACTGCCTATTTAATGATTACACTCGTTGGCAGTTCAGCCATTTTACTGGGCTTTTTTATCGCACTTTTTGTTTATGCTCATAACAAAAAAACCCTGATTAACTTACAACAACAGAGACAAATAGCCGAACATGCTAATAAGTCAAAATCTGATTTTCTTGCTAATATCAGCCACGAAATTCGTACCCCTTTATCAGCGATAATTGGTTTTTCAGAATCGATACTGGACTCAGGTAACGACATTAAAATTCAGCAAAAAAATATACAGGCCATTACCCGAAATGGCAAACATTTGCTGCAATTAATCAATGACATTCTTGATTTTTCTAAAATCGAAGCGGGGCAATTGCAGGTTGAATCCATTGATACCCATCCCCTGTCAATTCTACAAGAAGTGAAAAATATTGTTGCTACTCTTGCACTTGATAAAGGACTTGATTTTAATATCAATGTACAGTTTCCAATTCCAGAAACGTTTAAATCTGATCCGGTACGCTTAAGACAAATATTAATAAACCTTTGTAGCAATGCCATTAAGTTTACCGAACAAGGCTCGGTGTCAGTAAATACCACTTATGACAGCCAGAAAAATTTATTACGCTTTACAGTAACTGATACGGGTATAGGCCTGACAGATTCTGCGTTACATAAAATATTTTCGGCATTTTCCCAGGCAGACACCAGCACTACACGTAAATTTGGTGGCACCGGTCTGGGCTTAACCATTTCTCGCCAACTTGCAGATAAAATGCATGGCAAACTAACATGCACAAGTATACATGGACAGGGTAGTCAATTTTATCTTGAGTTAAAAATCCAGACTGATATTTCGGATAGCCTGGTTTACCAACCTGTTCCTGCCTATAATCATGTAACCACATCATATAATGCCGATAATATTCCCAGCCTGAATAGCCACATCCTGCTAGCAGAAGACAGCCCCGACAACCAGGATTTAATTCGTATATATGTAAATCGCACTGGAGCTAAACTTACGATAGTTGAAAACGGCTCACAAGCAGTTGATAAAGCCTTATCGGAAAATTTTGACTTGATACTGATGGATATGCAAATGCCAGTGATGGATGGCATAACTGCTATTACGTCACTGCGTGCATCAGGTTATACTAAACCGATCGTAATTGTATCAGCCAATGCCCTGCAATCTGATCGTGAACATGCGAGTCTGGTTGGTGCTGATGATTACGTAGTCAAGCCAATTAATCTTGATCACTTTTATGAAGTGCTTGCACGATACTCGGCAACCACTAAAACAGGGTCGGCATCTGTTCCAGATTACGCTGAGCATAGTGCTGCTGACATAAATGGTTCAATGAAAGAACTAATTCTAAAATTTGTTCACAGTTTACCCGAGCTGCAAGACGATATAAATTCCGCATATAAAACGCTAAACTGGGAAATACTGACTTCAGTTTCACATAGACTAAAAGGTTTAGGTAGTAGTTTTGGATTTCCACAACTAACTGCCATCTGCAAAGAAATCAATATCCGTTCACGTCATCAGGAAAGCGTAGATCTGAAAAAATTCATTAGCGAGCTAAATACAGAAATAAACAGAATAGTTCGCCAACATATTTCCTGATGAACAGGCTATGACCTAATATGTATTAGCTAAGACCCAATCATACAATATGATAATTTAGTTTAGACTCATGCTGACGTTAAGACCAAAAGCGTAGAATAAAAAGAAAACGCGAATGCACGCAAAATATTAATGACTCATTTACCTTCTCTATGACATTTTTTGCCCTTTTCCAGTTGAGTAGATAACGTGTGCGGGTCATTTATAAGGATAATCTTATAACAAATAGCTTTTGGTAGTTATCGCGTTTATTTGCGGCTATTTGCGTTATTCGCGTTTTCTTTTACAAGAGCCATCAACGGCCAATAACTTTCATCTGACATTATTAGCTGTCAGTTCACATATAAACCTTTAATTTAGGATGCAAGGTTAGGCTTGAGTCACTACACCTAATAGTACAGGCTAGATTAAACGAAACGGGTTTATCATTTTCTTAAAAACGGATGGTTCCGAGTAACCTGGTCCACCCTGCATAGAATTTGTGCCCTTTTCTACATCTCTATCAGTCGACTATTAATATTATAATCAGTTGTTTTTTATATACCGAAATTAAGTATCAGCCTGTTTTAATTCAAACTGGATTATTTTTTCTTATTGTGAGCAGACTGCAAAATTCCTTTAGATAACAAACGGCATACTGCCTGAAACTGTTTGAATTCAGCCTGGGTCAGTTTACCTCTTACTTTATCAGCATAAATCAAACCCATCGCATGATTATTTACAAAAATAGACATCGCAAAAAACTCCTTTACACCTATTGCCAATTTAAACGTATCAGGTATTGTATTCCAGTATTTGCTAAAATTTGATTCATTAAGAAATAAACTCCTGCTTTTTTCTAACAATATTTTAAAAGCGTGTGGTTTGTTTACCGGTATTTTCAGATCCTTAACATCATCCACACCTGAAACCTGAGCAGAATACCTCGACACCAACAAATCTTTACCGGGTATTTTAACGAAAAAAACACTCCTCTCAACCCCACACAGCAAACAGGCTTTTACTGCATGTTCTATTAAATCATGTGCAGGTTTTGCCTGGGTCACCATTAATTTAAATTCTTGAACTGATGCCTCTAACTCCTTACTTAATAATGCGGGCTTTTTAGCTGAACGATCTGCTGCTAGTTTAACACCCTGTTTCTTTTCAGACGGCTTTGATATAGTATTTTTTTCTTCTACTTGACTGGCCGCCAACTTCCTTGCTTTTATTTTTTCCAGAATTGCCTCTCTTGATTTTGGTGAATCATTAGCTGCCCCTTCCTTTATCTGTTTTTTACCAGTTTGTATTAATGGTGTTTTTTGCTCAACAGCATCTATTTTTTCAGGCACACCATTTTTATCTTTACTGTTTAATATAAACTGGGGATATTTGTAATTATCATCTGCCAACTGAAATAGTAATTTAGCAGGTGCTGCATATCCCTTACTAATCAACATATCATTAACATCAACTGCAATTAAGTGCAGCCTACGCTCAATTTCTCCTTCTGATCCTGTTTTACCTTTGTATTTTGCTATACGCTCAACCATATTCTCCGCATCTTTTCCATACCAGTTTATAGCAACTATTCTTGACAACTCCGATGCCAGGGAAACCCCACATGCCAGTGTAAAATTATCCTGCTTTGAAGTCAGTCCATCTATTACCATTTCTGGCAAGTTCCATTTTGCTGCTAATTTTGCGCCCAGTTCTCGCATACCACAACCCAGGATAGAATTAGCCGCCTGCTCATATGTCTGTTTATTAACGTAACATAATTCTTCGATTTCAGGCATGGCATCACCACCATAACACCAGAGCATTAACTCGATCGTATTTTGTAATAATGCTGCGAGTTGTGTCTCTTCTGTTTCTACTACATTTCTCTGCTGCGCCCATTGAGTTGCCTGCAAGGCTCCATGACACGCCTGTCCCATGACTCGCATATAGCCCTGGTAGTTTTTTTCTGTTAACTTAAGGCCTTCAAGCAATTCGGTTTTTTTTAAGACACTTTGAAATGCGGTTTGACCTAAATGTGACAACGCATTACTCATAGTAGTTAACGGGTTTTTACCCGTTGATTCACGTTGAGTATTTACATGACGAAATACATGGGCACTAAACCCCGCATCGTAAATAATAGGTGCTGAATACTGGGTAATTGATAATTGAGATTGACCTATCAACGCCAGCACATCTTTTTTTGTGCGCTGCAAAATTGGTAGTTGTTTATCTGCTAAAAAATCCACCCATTGCACAAGGCCATGTTGCATAATTTCTTTCCAGTCATCTCGTAATCACAGTATTAACATTAATTTGTTTATATTGAGTATATGCAATCCTGTGTCAATTACAGATATTTAGGCTAATTAGCTGGATATTTTTACAAGTCGACAGGCTATGGTAAAATCAGTAATGTTCTTAGGATAAGTACTGAAACAGATAAAAACCCGAAACATGAGCCTTTAAATTTTTTGACAACATCACTCCCAACCTTAATTCGTTTACGTGCCATTCAAAATAAGACCCGAAAGCTATTTGAAGGTATGAGCGACATACATTATAGATTGCAATATCATCATGATTTAAGCCCTGCTGGCTGGTATCTTGGACATGGTATATTTATTGAAAATTACTGGTTACATGAAGTCATTCAGGGTGATAAACAGTTCACCACAGATAAGTCATTATTTTTTGCCCGTAATTGTCCCCTGTTTGAACGCGGTCCTAGAATCCCTAAGCTACAGCCTCTTACTGAAGAAATATCTGCTCAACAGGACAGTAATGACCTGTTACTCATAGAAAAAACGCAACCACTCAGTGAGCATCCCTTATTTAAAGATGAATACATTGAAAACTTTCTAATTCAACACTATGCACGACATTATGAATCCATATACCTGGTATTGAATCAGATAGCCCTGAAAAAGCATAATAAAGATAAAAAAAATCACCCTTATACCCCCCTGATCCCCTTAAAATCCCAGGCCCTTGCTAAAAATATCTCACATATACATGGCGGTGACTATTCTATAGGTGGTGAATGGCCCTTTTCATTTGATATTGAGCTACCTTCACACAAGGTACATCTTGATGATTTTTTTATCGCCAATACTCCCGTAACTAATGGGCAATACCTGCTTTTTATTGAGGACAATGGATATAAGAATAAAAATTTATGGAGTGAAGCCGGTTGGCAATGGCGTGAAAGCCATCAAATTCAGCACCCAGAATACTGGTGTCAAGATAAACATTCACAGTGGTATGGCATAAATCACTCCGGCCCCTGTGACCTTAATACGAATGATTCGGTTTATGGCATAAGCCATTATGAGGCCTGTGCATTTGCAAAATGGGCGGGCGCCCGGCTTCCCCATGAACATGAATGGGAAACCGCAGCGCGGCTTGAACTCATTAAATGCACCACCAGTGTATGGGAGTGGTGTAAAAACACCTTATTCCCATACGACGGATTTACAGCTTTTCCCTATGAGGATCTACCACAGACACGTTTCGATAATGGGCATTATGTACTAAAGGGTGCTAGCCTGCATACCCGACCAGAGATCAGGAGAGCCTCCTTTAGAAATACCTGCCAACCCCATCAAAGACATATATTCGCTGGGCTTCGTCTGGTATTTGATTAAAAAAAACGTTAACTTACGATTTACGACCTTACGACTTAACTTACGACTAAAATATGCAAGTACCCCATAGCTATATAGAAGAAAGTGTTCACAACGCTCTGACTGAGGACATTGGTAGTGGTGATGTTACCGCCAAACTCATTCCTGAAGATAACTTTAGCCTGGCGACAGTGGTTTGCCGCGAAGCCGCCACAATCTGTGGTATTGACTGGTTTGAAGAAGTATTTGCCCAGCTTGACCCCCAGGTCTTTATAGAGTGGGACGTGGATGACGGAGACGCAGTAGAAGCAGGCCAACAACTTTGTTCCCTAAGTGGTTCAACCCGAGCACTCTTAACCGGTGAGCGAAGCGCATTAAATTTTCTACAAACTTTATCCAGCACCGCAACAAAAGCAGCTGAATATGCGGCGGCAGTTAGAGGTACCGGGGTAAAAGTCCTGGACACACGCAAGACGATTCCCGGTTTACGCCTGGCACAAAAATATGCCGCCCGTTGTGGAGGCTGTTATAATCATCGCGTGGGCTTGTTTGATGCTATTTTAATAAAGGAAAACCACATTCTTGCGGCTGGTGGCATCACAAAAGCCGTAGATGCCGCCCGATTTTACAGCCCGGAGCTAACGATAGAAGTTGAAGTTGAAAACCTGGATGAACTCCAATTAGCATTAGATGCAAATGTCGAACGTATTTTGCTCGATAATTTTGACCTGGAGTTACTCGGTCAGGCGGTTAAAATGACGAACAAAAAAACCGAGCTTGAAGCCTCAGGTAATGTCACTCTGGAAACTATCAATGCTATTGCAAAAACCGGCGTAGATTATATTTCAACCGGTGCTTTAACCAAAGACATAAAAGCACTGGATCTATCGATGCGATTTTCATAATATTGAAACCCTGAAACTTTATATGTTCTCCCCAGAACCCACATTAAATTAAGCGGTATCCATTGAAAGCATTATCAACAAGCTGGAAAATATTTCGTGTTAGCCTGCACCTTTTTTCTGGCTTAACCCTCACACTGTTGTTTGTTCGCAATGGCATACATCATTCAAATACAGCTTCACGTCTGTTCATCTGGTGGAACAATCGTTTATGTAATATTTTTAAGGCACGCATTTCAGTGCACGGTGAAATGAATCAGGGAGCAACCCTGTATGTTATGAACCACATATCCTGGTTTGACATCCCCGTTTTAGCATCACAACAACCCTTACATTTTCTATCTAAGTCTGAAGTTAAATCCTGGCCTTTAATCGGCTGGATTATTACAAAAGCGGGTACTTTATTTATTCAACGAGGCGCAAAAGGTGCAGCCCAAGCTTCCCTGAATGAAATAACCCAATGCCTTGAAAATGGCCGCAGTGTAGTGATTTTTCCTGAGGGCACAACAACCGATGGCTCAGTTTTAAGAAACTTCCATGGCCGTTTATTACAGGCCGCCATCAACGCCAGGGTTAAAATCCAGCCAGTTGCTTTACGCTATCCCTATAAAAAAGGTATCAACCCCCATGTGCCCTATATTGATGATGTCAGTTTTATGGGATCACTTTTAGGGTTAACAAAATCCAGACCCCTGGAAGTCGAGCTACATTTTTTACAGTCTATAGATCACCACCTTAATGAGGATGATGAAATTTCTAATAAACAACTGGCACTGTCGGCTAAACAGGCTATTGCCAGCAAATTAGAAATCAACATCTAAGTCTCAAAGCATACTATTGATTCACATCAAAATGATAACACTCTACCGCCTGTATATTAGCACCCAATACTATTACAGGGCCTCATAATGAATACAGCAGTAGAACAGTTATTTCCTGACACATCATCCAGTAAACTAATGGAATGGTCAGACCAGTTAAGTGTGGGCATTCAGGAAATAGATGAACAGCACAAGGTGCTGGTAGACCTGCTCAACCAATTACACGATGCCATTATGAATCATCATGGAGCTGAGGCCACCGGTGAGATCATGGACAAACTTTGCGAATACACCAAAATTCATTTTGCTGTAGAGGAAAGCATTTTAAGAATTCTCGATTACCCCGATTATGACGATCACAAAAAGCACCACGAACAACTGCTGACACAGGTAAGGGAACTGCGCCATAAAATGGAATCCGAAGGTCATTCTATCAGCTTTGAACTACTCCACTTTTTAAAAAGATGGTTAACCATTCATATCCTGGAAGAAGATAAGGCCTATACAGAACATTTATTAAACTGTGGTGCAAAGGCAACATTCAGTAAAAAAACCTGGTTAAATAAATTCTGGCATAGCGTGGCCTCATAGATAAACCTGAAAAATTAAAACAAATATTTTTCATATCAGTAGGGTGGATCAAGCGAAGCGGATCCACCGTTTCACTCGTTCCAATCATCTCCATAAGAATGTGAGCCACAGAGACACAAACACAAATTAGCCTCTGATTAAAAACATCTGTTAAACATGGGAGCAGGCTTATGATTATCAGAGAACAGTTTTCGCTAATTTTAGAAACAATTGCACTGCATCCCTAATCATTGGTTATGCCTAAACACAGGAATTATTCGCATTATACGACCTATTGCAGTGTTTTATTCTTGAAGAAGTTCCATATCTCCTTAGCCATTTCAATATCGTGGTTTTGCTTGCCTAATAATAATTCAAGCTTTACCCCATATTGCTCCTGTAAACTTGGTTCAACATGTCCACCACCCGATATGTCATACAGTACAACCTGAGTCCCCTCGATCCCATTAGAATAGGTGACACTCTTTACTGTGGAGCCATCCGCAGTATTGATATCAGGGAAATTCACTGTAACAGGGCTTGAGACAATTTGGTTAAAGCTCACCCAGGCATTTACTGATTCCTGTGCGGATAGTACCGTCCCACGACCACCGATACCAGGGGCAACCTCACCACCATTGTATGGTAAAAGGGGATCACCTGTGCCATTCATGAATAAAACAGAAGTTGGGTGATTAGGGCTGTTACAGGCAATTGCCGGCATAGCGGCTACCACTGGTGCTACAGCGGCAATCTTATTTGATAACTCAAGTGCAAGACGAAGTGCCATGTGTCCGCCGTTCGACGTGCCGGACGCATAAATGCGATCTGGATCTATATTGAATGAGCTTGAAAATCGATCTATCAGCGCGTCAATAAAGCCGACATCATTGACAGAGGATTCGAAGTGGCATCAGCGCGGCAATCGTTCCAACCAGGCGCATTGAGAGGATTAATTGACCCCTGAGGATAAACTAAGATAAATTTTTCAGCGTCAGCAATATCCATCCAAATTTTGTAAGGCGCCTTAAAACCACTTTCACCTGTCAAATCTCCAGCTTTTGAACCACCACCATGTAGTAAAAAAACCAGGGGAGTTAATGAAGAACTCAAGTCACCTGGTACATAATAATCGTAAGTACGTGTTACTTTTTCAACAACGAGGGTATTATTTGTAAAGAGACCCGATCCATCACTATTAACAACTGAAGATGAAGATCCAGAACAACCAGAAGTGCCTGGAATCAATAAAATTACTAGAATTAGTAATTCGAATTCCCATTTCATGTAAGTATTCGCATTCATGTTTTACTCCTATATATTTAAGTATGCGGTGTTAATCGCAACGCTTCGCCTGCCCCAGATTGCATAGCCTTATTGGCTTCCTGTCCGGCATCAGCCAGGGAAGTGACGATAAACACGTGACTATCCAGCACTGTATAATTAAGTTCATATGAGAAGAGACATGAAATGTTTGAGAATTTGAAAATTTTTTTAAGATAAATATAGCTGGAATATAATTGGAGAATTGTAACTCATAAGTGGGGTCTATAATTGGAGGCACCTCAATTATGCTGTTAAAACAGACCGAAAACCCATAGCTTGAACGACTCTTTTTATCGTATGCTACGGAAACTCCACTATTAGCTACCCGCCCTGATTTCTGCAAGCTAACAAAACCTTATACACTCTAAGCAATGGACTTGTCTATAAAATTAGAAAGAATTATCCCTCTTACGTCATACCTTATTTGAAATTTATGGAGAGCATCTTCCAGCAAGCTCACTCATTCACATTGCTGGTTTATTTTCCGAAGAGCTAAAAATAGAAATTGAGGCAGTAATTGCTGTTTAGAATTAAATTCAATAGAGACAAAAATATAAAAGAATTAACATGGAAATTAGCAACTCAAATATCTTAATTATTGGCGGTGGTTCTGGCTTAGGTTTGGGCATCGCTAGAGAATGCAACAAAAATGAAGCTCATGTCATAATTGCAAGCCGATCTGAAGAAAAGCTACAACATGCTGTAAATGAAATGGGTAAAACAGAAAAATTTGAAATTATTGATATATCATCTAAAGAATCCATAAAAGCACTTTTTAATAAGATTGGTCACATAGATCATTTAGTCGTCACTAGTGGTTTTGTTACTGGTAAAAATTTTAATGATCTACCTGAAGAAGATGCAAGAAGTGATTTTGAGACAAATTCCTGGGGAAAATTCAGTATTACCAAGTATGGGTCGAAATACATCAACAAAGGTGGTTCTATAACATTTATTTCTGGCGCATTTGCAAAAAAAACTAATCCGAGCGTTTTTATAACATCAGTATCAGTAGTGGCAGTTGAAGCCATGGCGAAAACGCTTGCTATATCACTTTCACCTATCAGGGTAAATGTCATATCGCCCTATGTTGTAGACACGAACTTAGCTGGATCAGAACAAAATAGTGATGAAAGAAAAAGACACCTGGAATCTATTGCAGATAGTCTTCCATCAAAATGTATTGGAAGCCCAAAAAATATAGGGGATGCAGCAGTTTTTCTTATGACTAATCCATATGTAACCGGTAGCGTACTTTCGATAGATGGTGGGTTTACTATAATTTAGTTGCATATCGTGTAATTGGAATAGCAGTAGGTGTAACCGCATTATTTTTTCCTGGCAAGCTAGATAAATAATCTCACATTATTTAAATTACCAAAATAACACGCTACCTTAACTGGAGAATGTCTACTTAAGAAGTTGTCTGTTAGCCAGCATGTTATATAAAACAAGAGCTAAAATAAACAATGCACCCACCACTATTAAATATGCATTCATTTATTATCGTAATCAGCTTTCGGCAGAATGCAAAAAAAATAATGAAAAATATTTTTTAACTCCCCAAAGCAATATTTAAAACAAGATGACACATAAAAAAACAAGTAAAGTTAGCACGTACTAGTGATGCAAAAGAACACAGGAAACATTGCACATGAATATAAATATCAATAAAAGACACATATGTCTGCTTCATATTTGTTTCTTCTGATGGAGTTCTTCTTCCAGTTTGTTAGTTAATCCTGTTAATCTATCAATTTTTGAAATGCATTTGTGAGTGTTTAATTTTTTACACAATTAAATATCAGCAAGATATTAATACTGATTAGTTGCTGTTTATTATTGAGTGGAATAAGTTTTTTTAAAAGGTGTTAAGTTTGGGTATTCGGTGTCTCATAGCCTGGACGAGCACATGGACTGCGTAAAAAATAAAGGGCACATTTTTACATTTCCTGCGCCCCCTAACATTCAAAAATTTTTTTAAATCGAAACAAAAACCTGACATTAAAAACCGCAATCTATCCTACCCGGCTTTTAATACATTATCCTGCGACTATCACCAACAAACAGAAAATAACTATTTGTCGGTGATAATCCCTGGTGTACATCCTACTCAATCAATTATCGTCTCGATCTTTAAGCACTTGCAGGTAGTCCGCAATGTCTTCGATATCAGAGTCGGTAAGGAAATCAAGGAAGTTCATTTCATCCTCATCCTCAATGGCACCCTTAATATTACCTTTATCATCACCGACGACATTTTTATTGCTACTTCCGCCCTGGGCATCCATACCATGACAGCTTCCACAGTAACTCTCATACTTGGCTTTAGGTGTTTCAGGTGGGGCTGTTATTGCAAGAAAATCAGCAATCGCCTGAATATCAGCTGCACTTAAGGTACTACTTAAGAAGTTCATGGATGACACATTTTCTATGCCACTATTAATGCGAACTACAGTAGCACCTGCCTTGGCACTATTACTACCGAGACCATGACAGCCTGCACAGTTAATGTCATACAGCGAATCTCCATTTCCATTGCCAGGTGGTGGTGTAGTAACACCATTCAGGAAGTCGGAAATTAGCTGAACTTCATTGCTAGTCAGGAATCCCAGACTTTGCATTTCAGTTTCACTAGCTATCGCACTACTGATTGAGCTTGCACTATCACCAATCACATTTTTACCTGAGCTGCCTCCGCTTCCATCTGCACCATGACAAGAGGCACAATGGGTTGCATATAAACCCTCTGGTGTTGTGGGTGGTGTTAACGACATTAGAAAATCAGATATCAGCTGAATTTCTGAAGCAGGTAAAGTACTCAGATAGGACATGGAAGGTACGTTAGCTATACCCCCGTTAATCCTTGAGACCGTTGCACCCGCTTTACCACTGTTAGCACCAAAACCGTGGCAACTTCCACAATTGGCATCATATAGCGCCTCCCCACCCGTTGATGGAGGTGGTGGAGGTGATGCAACAGTAGCCAGAAAATCAGCTATTGCCTGGATTTCCGCTGCACTTAACACACTTAATGAAGCCATGGATGGCACCGTTGCTATACCCGCATCAATTCTGGCGACTGTAGCACCGGGTTTTGTGGTAGCGGTCCCAAAACCATGACAGCTTCCACAATTAGCATCATAAGATACGGCACCATCGATGGGACCCGGTGGTGGTGGCGGTGGTGTAACAACACCATTGAGGAAATCAGAAATAGACTGGACTTCAGCACTTGTCAGGAAGCTCAGGCTTTGCATTTCTACCTCACCGGCTATTGCACTACTTATTGAGCTTGCACTATCACCAATCACATTCACACCCGTACTACCACCACTTCCATCTGCACCATGACAGGAGCCACAATGGGTCGCGTACAGACCTTCAGGTGTGGTTGGTGGTGTAAGTGACATTAGAAAATTAGAAATAGCCTGAATTTCCTCAGCCGGTAAGGCACTTAAGAATGACATGGAAGCTACGGTAGCAATACCATTTTCGATCCTGGCAACCGTTGCACCCGCTTTGCCACTATTGGTTCCAAAACCATGACAACTTCCACAGTTCGCATCATAGGATACCGCACCATCGATTGGACCCGGTGGTGGCGGTGGTGGCGGCGGCGGTGTAACCGTAGCCAGAAAATCAGCGATTGCCTGGATTTCCTCTGCACTTAACACGCTCAATGAAGCCATGGATGGCACCGTTGCAATGCCCGCATCTATTCTGGCGACTGTTGCGCCCGGTTTGGTGGTTGCCGTTC
>Ga0316207_10002687_pt1 | contig 17672 bp, 15 predicted proteins | sample 6weekpyrite_MG_FD_204943 | JGI IMG/M metagenome (GOLD analysis project Ga0316207, IMG submission 204943) | Microbial mat bacterial communities from mineral coupon in-situ incubated in ocean water Damariscotta River, Maine, United States -... | ecosystem: Environmental > Aquatic > Marine >...
AGACTGGGATCCCCGTGCCAATGGTATTGTCAGGGCGCTGCTCTTCGATGCGACAAATGAACGACTATATGTCGGTGGCGATTTTACTGCCGTTGATGGTGGTGCTCCGGGATCAAAAAACTTTTTGGCTGCGTTGGATACGGCGGCCGGGGCAGCAGGCTTATATGACACAAATTGGAATCCAAATCCTAGTGGTGGCACCGTTTATACACTGGCTCATGAGCCTGTGCCACTTGCTGACCCGCAGGAAAACGCCAGGCTTTATGTTGGCGGTGCTTTTACCTCTATCGATGGCGTTGCAAGAAATCGTATTGCGAGATTAAAAATTAATCATCTGACAGCTCCGGGGGTTGGTGATCATGATGATGGTTGGAATCCCGATGTGAATGGCTTAGTTAGAGCACTGGCGTTTGATGCAGCGAATAGCCGACTCTATGCTGGCGGTGATTTTTCGGTAGTGAATGTCACTTACAATGTGGACAATGTACTACCGGCAGAAATGCGTGCTCGCGTTGCGGCGTTTGATACCTCTGCGGTAACTGATAATAATGTGTTGCCATGGAGTCCTGCCGCAGACGATGTTGTTCGCACCCTCGGCCTGTTGGGTGATTTGCTCTACATCGGCGGTGACTTTGATACGCTTGATGGAGTTAACCGTGGGCTTGCGGTTAGCGATGTGACTAACTTCCCGACTATCAGTATGGTGGACTGGGGTGGTGCCGACAGGCTTCCTTTTCTTGGTGCGAATGGGACTAGTGTTAGCGTCAGTCAGATTACGGTGTCGGGTTCTCTTATCTATGTTGCTTCGAATGCTCAGTTTCAAACAGACGCCCGAGCGGTGTCGCGGATGGAGGCCCTGAATCCAGGCTCAGGAGAGCTTATCTGGTCGATCGATGCAAGTGGTGGGACAATGAATACGGTGATGCCATCAGAGGGCGTATTTTTTATCGCTGGAACGTTTGACTCCGGTGGCGGACGCATTCGCAGTAATATCGCCGAACTTAATCTCAGTGCGGGATCAAACAGAGGGATCGCGACAGAGTGGGATCTGTATGTTGATGGGCCAGTGTATAGCATCGCGCCCACAAGCGATGGTAATGCGCTTTTCATTGGTGGTGAGTTTTCAAGGGTTGGTAGCACAACAACTACTGGCGCTAGAAATAATGTTGCCCGTGTTAGCGCAACATCAAATAATAATGTGCCGGTATGGGCAGCGTCGGTGACAGGTGGTGCGGCTCCCAAGGTTAGAACGGTTGCCTTGTCGCCTGATGAAGAGACCCTCTATATCGCTGGGCTGTTTTCTCAAGTGGGCACAGATACTCGTAATAATATTGCAGCGCTTAATACAACTGTCATAGGTGAAGATGGCGTTGGTGTGCTGAACGCCTGGGACCCTGATTCAAATGGTGAGGTGTATGCTCTGTTGCCGAGCAGTGATAACGAGCTTGTTTTTGCGGCTGGCAGTTTCTTGCGCATTGGTCTTGATTTAAACTCAAAGATTGCTGCGTTAAGAGTTTCAAATGCTACGTCGCTGTCTATTGATGGTTTGTGGGCGGTGACTGATATAAATGGCCTAGTGAGAAGTTTGGCCTTAAGTGGTGATAATAAAACACTCTACTTAGGTGGAGATTTTACTTCAATCACAGATGAAGACCCTGTCACTTCCACTCATATGAGAAACCGCATAGCCGCGCTCGATATTAACCCGACGAATGATAAATGGCGTGTCACTCCTGTTGATCTCAATGTTACAGGTGCGGGAGTCTATTCAGTTGAGCTTTCGAGCGATGATCAAATGTTATGGCTGGGAGGTGTTTTTTCGGATGTGGCCGCGTCGGTAGCAGGGCGAAATAATGTGGCGCGTTATAATTTTTCTGAGCCAACGTTGACTGAATGGAATCCTAATGCAGATGGCTTGGTGAGGACGATAGCGCGAAATGCTGATGATTCGTTGGCCATTATCGGCGGAGATTTTAGCAATGTTGGTGCTGTGCCGCGAAAAAATCTGGCGCTGTTTGATACCACACGTCCCACCGTGACTAATCATGTGGCAGGCGGTTTTTATAACACGCCATCATTGGATCTGATTCTTTCGTGTACGCATAGCAGCACGGCTGGGCCTTGTCAGATTTATTACACATTGGATGGCAATGATCCGACGCAAGCGCTGACGCCATACACTTACGTTCAGCCACCTCCAGGGCCACCAGAGCCACCCCCACCTCCCAGGGTAGCTGTTGTGACAGAAGATACTGAGTTGAGGTTTTTTGCGAAAGATGCGCATGGCACCGTGAGTGAAATTAATTCGGCCAGCTATGGCATTGATCCTGACTTTCCGACCACCGTAGAACAGCCAAATGTGGATTTGAAAAACGTGTTGCCGGATGATGGGGTTGGTGATGCGTTTGCTGAGGTATCTGACACCGGGATCGAAATAGCACTGGTATGTGAAGACTCTGGCGGCTCTAACTGCAGTGCGACTTACTACACCACTAACGGTGAAGCGCCGCATAATGCGGATGGCACACCGAGTAATGCAGCGCGGGAATATACAGTGCCAATCACCGCAAAGCAGTTATTGCCATTGGAGTCTTCCACATTGGAAGACTTAACGGGAGATGAGCGGGAAATTTTTAGAGAGATGACATTAGCCGACATCATAACGTCTGAGGAGACTGCGGCGTTTCGGGTTGATTTAGATTCACTCAGGCTGTCGGATTTTCCCGATATAGCGGTGGCGCGCAATAGTATCACTTTGGAGCAGGTTAAGGAGCATGTTGAATTAGCGGAGATTCGGATTGATTCGATTCCCGCGAATATATTGGGAAATGTGGTTGCCGCAGCAAACATTCCAGATGGGGCGGTGACGTTTGCAGATATTGACGAGGCAAACCTTAGCCTGGGTCAGATCACCCTGGGCTCCATCTCAAGGACGGCTTATTCATTGGCGGAGATACCGGCTTCGCTCACGCCGCCACCGACCTATATTACCGCATCGCAAGTGCCGTTGATCCTGAGGAACCTGGACAGGTCTGAGGATCGCACTATTTTAGAAGCGGTGCGGCTTGATCGAATCACACTCGAGGATATCCCCTCTGAATTTATTCCGAGGTCGCGACTATATGGCTTTGTTAATTTACAGTTCTTTTCGATCGACCGGGCGGGTAACAGTGAGGCTGCCCCAGCGCCCGCGACAGGTGTGAAGAACGTGGTCTACTACGTTGATATTGGTGCGCCCGAGACAACGGCTTTTCCGAATACCGAGGGTAATGTTTTTACTTCTGAAATTCACGTGGTGTTGTCGTGTGATGATTTCGACGGTGTTGTGTCTGGTTTTAGCAGGCCTGTGGTTGATGGTAATGAGCTAGAAGCAAGGGGCTCCGGCTGCCGTGAGGGTGGAATTTATTATACCTTTGGTGGTGCGGCACCAGACCCTGATGAAGTGGGTGGCAATGGCTCAACTGAAGTCTATACCGGGCCGATTCCTATTTCATCGGCATCGGTGCTGCGTTTTATGTCCGTCGATGAGCTGGGGAATGAAGAGGTTGCGGGTTTCGAGGTTTACGCCTTCACCTTTAGCAGCGTTGGGCAGAGTGGTGTGGGCGCGAGTGGCCTGGTGGTGTGGCTGATTGCGCTAGTAGGATTGTGGTTACGCAGGAATCAAGTGCGGGCAGCGTTACATTAACGCCGCCCGCAACCTTAGCATTTTTGCTAGTGACGAAAGTGGCGCATGCCGGTGAAGACCATGGCCATACCGTGCTCATTGGCAGCATCAATCACTTCCTGATCTCGCATTGAGCCACCGGGCTGAATCACCGCAGTGATACCAGCCTCGGCCGCCGCATCAATGCCGTCACGGAAGGGGAAGAAGGCATCACTTGCCATGACCGACCCTGTTACCTGCAGGTCGGCATCGGCTGCCTTGATGGCGGCAATGCGAGCACTGTAGATACGACTCATCTGGCCAGCGCCAACACCGATCGTGGTGAGGTCTTTGCTATAGACAATCGCATTCGACTTCACAAATTTCGCGACCTTCCAGCTAAACAGCAGATCTCTCATTACCTCATCAGAGGGGGCAATCTCCGTGACAATCTTAAGGTCGTCGCTTGCCACCATTGCGGCATCAGAGGTTTGCAGTAGCATACCACCATTGACGCGGCGGTAATCGAGCGAAACGGCGCGTTCTAATGGCCACTCGCCACAGGCAAGCAGGCGCACGTTCTCTTTCTCTGCGATTGTGGCCAGAGCGCCTTCGGTGACCGATGGTGCGATGATCACTTCAACAAACTGGCGGTCGATAATGGCACGAGCGGTTTCAGTGTCGAGTGAGCGATTAAAGGCGATGATGCCACCAAAGGCTGAGGTCGGGTCTGTTTTATAGGCGCGATCATAGGCGTTGATGAGCGAGTCTGCGACCGCAACACCACAAGGGTTGGCGTGTTTGACGATTACGCAGGCAGGTCTTTCAAACTGTTTCACACATTCCAGTGCGGCATCGGTATCGGCGATGTTGTTAAAAGAGAGCGCTTTACCCTGCAGCTGAGCGGCAGTGGCAACGCAGGCGTCCTGTGCGCGTGCTTCAATATAGAACGCTGCTTTTTGATGCGGGTTTTCACCGTAACGCATATCCTGCGACTTAATGAACTGTGCGTTGATGCTGTGTGGGAAGGTCGCACGATTTTCATTTGAAACACCGCCGTCGGTGATGCTGCCAAGGTAGTTAGCAATGGTGCTGTCGTAAGCAGCGGTATGTTCAAAGGCTTTGACGGCGAGTGAAAAACGGCTTGCGTGGCTAAGGGTATTGTCGTTTTCTGCCATCTCTTCGAGTACTTCTGCGTAGTCGTTAACGTCAACCACAATCGCCACATCTTTGTGGTTTTTCGCCGCGGCGCGCACCATGGTAGGGCCGCCGATGTCGATGTTTTCGATTGCCAGCGCCAGATCGCAGTCTGGTTTGGCGATGGTCTGTTCAAAGGGGTAGAGGTTGACGATGACCAGGTCGATCGCTGCGATGTTGTGTTCTGCCATTGCATCGCCATCGATCTCGCGGCGAGCTAAAATGCCACCGTGGATCTTTGGGTGCAGGGTCTTAAGGCGGCCGTCCATCATCTCGGGAAAGCCAGTGTGGTCGGAGACTTCAATCACCTCGACGCCGTTGTCGGCCAGTAGCTTTGCGGTGCCACCGGTTGATAGTATCTCTACCTTCATCGACTGCAGGCCCTGGGCAAATTCCAGAATGTTGGTTTTATCCGAGACACTGATGAGTGCGCGTTTAATAGTCATGGGTAGTTGTGATCTTTAAGTTAAGTGAAACGGGGCTGAATCGATATCGGGTGATTTGGGTCAGCCCGATATCGATTCAGTTTGATTAATTATTGAGGTCGTATGCTTCAAGCTTCTTGCGCAGTGTGCTGCGGTTGATGCCAAGGATTTCTGAGGCCTTGCTCTGGTTGCCGCGGGTGTAATCTAAAACGGCTTTGAGTAGGGGTTGTTCTACTTCATTGAGCACCATGCGGTAGAGGTCGGCGGGCTGGTGCCCGTCAAGGTCATGAAAGTAGCGTTCCAGTGCGGTATCGATGCAAGCGCTGATGGGTTGTTTGCGACGTTCCTGTTTGTCTATTATCATTATGCGGCGACTTCTTTTAGGTTAGATTGGGTCGGTTTTTGGTGAGTTGCTTCTTCTAATTGTTCAAAAAAATGACGGGTCAGTGCCAGCTGTTGCTCAATGCTATCGACACGATTGACTAGCTGACGAAATGCGCCGCCGCCAATCTGGCCTTTGCTATACCAGGAGATATGTTTGCGTGCCATGCGTACCCCAATGTATTCGCCATAAAACTCATACAGGCGTTCAAGGTGGTCGAGCATAATGGTGCTGACTTCGCTGACGCTGGGTTCGGCAAGGTGTTCGCCAGTCTCAAGGTAATGGTTGATCGTGTTGAAGATCCACGGCCGCCCCTGTGCGGCGCGGCCGATCATAATCGCATCGACGCCGGTCTGTTCGAGCACGTATCTGGCTTTTTCCGGGGTGTTGATATCGCCGTTGGCGATCACTGGAATATTGATCGCTTCTTTGATCTGGCGAATGGTTTCGTATTCGGCTTCGCCGCGATAAGCGCAGGCGCGGGTGCGGCCGTGCACCGCAAGGGCCTGGACGCCTGCCTGTTCTGCGATGCGCGCAATGGCCACGCCGTTGCGGTTTTCAAGATCCCAGCCGGTGCGAATTTTCAGTGTCACCGGAATATCAACGGCATTGACCACTGCGTCCAGAATGCGAGCAACAAGGTTTTCGTTTTGCAGTAGCGCGGAGCCAGACATCACATTACAGACTTTTTTTGCCGGACAGCCCATGTTGATATCGACGATTTGCGCACCGTTGGCGGCGTTGTGTTGGGCCGCTTCGGCCATCATTGCGGGGTCTGAGCCTGCGATCTGTACAGAGCGCGGTTCGGTCTCGCCTTCGTGATTAGCGCGGCGCAGTGTCTTCTTGCTGCCGTATAGCAGAGAATTGGATGAGATCATCTCAGACACAGCCATGCCCGCGCCTAGCCGCTTGCAGAGCTGGCGAAATGGTCGGTCTGTGACCCCCGCCATCGGCGCGAGCATCAGGTTATTAGTTAGTTTGTAGGGCCCGATTTGCATGTTTTTTAGCGCGATATGATTGATTTCCGTCTCCTCGATCTGAGTCGATTGGAGGGAAATGCAGAGGGCAACATGATACCTGCTCCGGGGGTAAGGATAAAGCAGAAGTTGTTGCTTTTTTAAGCGATTATTTTAGATCAAATTCGAAATTCACGGCCTGTTTGTCGGGGTCGATCAACTCCAGTTTAGCGCTTAATGGCTTGCCAGCTGGGAATCCACTATTGATATCAATCGCTTGCGAGAGATATTCATGTGGCTGGAAGGCGCGGGTGGCGAGCAGGGTGTGGTTGATGTCAAAGAAGCTCAGCTGTAGACGTGGGTAAGGCTGGGTAAAGCTGGCATTGTTTTGCAAGGTGAGATTGATCAACAGCGCGTGAGATGTTGTTGGGTGGCTGCGAACATCGCGATTAACGATGCTGATTTTATCTGGCGCACGTTGCAGGGAGAGCTGGCAGCCGCTGGCTGCGCAAAATTGTTCCAGCCATGGCCGCAGCACTGGGTAGCCCTGCGCCAGTTTGTCGCTTAAAAAATAGCTCGCCTGGGAGACGAGCAGGGTGCATAAAAGAATGCCCAGTACGCTCCATTTTAGCGTTGAGGATTTGTCTGGTGAGGGGATGGCCTGTTCTGTTTGTGTATCGGAGAGCTGGTAACTTTCGGCGACGTTGTCATTACTCAGGCGGTCGATGGATGAGATCTCCAGAATTTCGGCCGGTTCGCTGTTGCTCAGCGGGTGTTTGGATAATGTATAGAGCGCATTAAAGGTGTCGTTACATTTTCCGCACTGCACTGTGCCGCCAGCGGCTGTGAGATCCTGATCACTGATGCTGAAGTTGGTATGGCAATGTGGGCACTGGGTAAACATCTATTATTATCGCTTCTCTATATTGCTTCTGGTGTTGTCTTTAACTTTTATTGCGGCTGGTATTGCGGGAGGCAACGAGTCGTACCCAGCCTTCTTTTTCAGCGATGGGTTGAAATTCAAACCACTGGTCATAAGCGCTGACCACCTGTGTTGCTTGCTCACTCAAAATACCTGATAAGACGATGATGCCGTTATGTTTTACCAGTGTCGAGAAATAGTCGGCCAGCTCCATGATTGGATTAGCGAGGATGTTGGCGAGCAGGCAGTCAACAGCGGTGAGTGCGGTGGCCTCGTTGGGCAGCGCCGTGGTGATTTTTGAAGCGACATTATTCTGGGCGGCATTGCTATTGGTGGCGAGTAGCGCCTGCGGATCGATGTCGATCGCCTCAATCGAGGTCGCGCCACTCATTGCCGCACCAATTGCGAGAATGCCGGAGCCGCAGCCGAAGTCGATCACGGTTTTGTGGTCGAGATCGTTTTGATCGATCCATTCCAGGCACAGTGCGGTGGTGGGGTGTGTGCCGGTGCCAAAGGCAAGGCCGGGGTCGAGCATGATGTTAAGTGCATCGGGTTCAGGCGGCGTGGTTTCGGTGGGGCAGATCCAGAGGCGCTCACCAAAGCGCATCGGTTTGAACTCATCCATCCAGAGGCGTTCCCACTGCTGTTCTTTTAAATCAGTGATGCGATATGGCGGCAAGTTGGAAAATGGTTCGCGCTGCTGGATCAATGCGAGCACAGCATCAAAATCGGTGCCCGCGTCGAACAGGCCAACGACACAGGTGCTTGCCCACAGATCGCTGGCATCCGCCGCTGGCTCGTAGATGGGGGTGTCGGTATTGTCTTTGTATGTGACGGAGGCGGCACCTGCGTCGCATAGAAGCTCTGAAAGGGTATCTACTTGTGAGGGAGATACCTCGAATGTCAGTTCCTGCCACGCCATAGTTGAATCGTCACGCTTATGATTTGTTGATGGGCTTTTATTGTACGCGTATGAGAGGGATGATGGCGAACCTGATTTTATTGGCGTATCTTGCAGGGAGATGATGTGCAGTTTGAATTGCTCGAATAGGGCAGGCATTCAGTAATGCGAATGGGGGGTGTGTGATGAATGAATTGTTAACGCTGTTTATGGCGATCTGTTTTCTGGTAACCGGCTGGCACTTTGTGAAACGACCTGAGGTGGTTCAGGAATGGGTATTGCAGTTACATCAGAAAAATCATCTGGTGGCCGAGATGAACCCGCTGCGAAACTGGGTTGATAAAAAGAGTTTTGTGATCGCTGTTCGGGTGTTAGGTGTGCTCTGCTGTCTGAATTTTTTAATGCTTTTTATAGCGCTATTTTCCGTTGGTGAGTAATGCTTTAGTGCCGCATTTTAATCAAATAAAAATTAAAAAACCATTTTTTACATATAGTTAACAAGTGATGTTTAGCTAAAACAAAAATTGTAAACGCCGATAACCATAATAAGAGTTGTTATTTTTGGGGCGTTCTTGGCCCTGGTAACGCAGGAGGCGTTTACAATGAAAAAGACAATGAACACACTCGCTGGATTAGCGCTGATGTTATTGGCAGGTAGCTCACAGGCTTTTGAAAACCATGTCGTTGGTATGTCAGAAAGCAGTTGTTATGGGCAGGCTATGGTTGGAATGGATTCAGTGATTAACTCTCGTTTAGGCGTACCTGCTGAACATGCACTACACCTAAGCTTGAATTCATCACTCCATGTTGCGATGGGCGATGAGTATTCAACCAGTATGCTGAATACCATTCTCGCAGCCTACCTTTGGGATGATACGCCACATAGTTATGCCATCAAGGTTTTCTATGCCTGTGCAGTACGTAGCAGCATGCCATTGCAAAGTGCGAGTAACTGAGCGAGTAAGAAGACAGCGTTAAAAGTCCAGGCAGCGAAGGGCTACCTGAACTTGATTGAATCGATCAGAGAGCTATGATCTCTGCATGGTTTTTTTGAGTAAAATTTCTCCCCATTCGTGGCTCATTAAGCCAGTCAAAATCATCCCTGTACCAAGCCACACTTCAATGCCAACACGCTCATTATTTAATGCGTGGCCAAGCAGCAGTGCTAACACAGGTGTGATTAATGTGAGTAGCGTGGCACGACTGGCTTCCATATTTTTCAGTAAATAGAAAAACAAAATAAAACCAACCACAGAACCAATCACACCCAAATAAATAGTGGCGCCAAGGGCACGTGTTGGGATGTCTGCTGGTAGTTGTCCATCAAATATCAACCAGGTTAGCGCATAAAGTGGCGTTGAGATAATTAATGCGCCCGTAGTCACCGCAACAGGTGATAGCCCCGCATTGATGCGTTTAAGCCACACCGTACTGATTGCTGCCAGGCTGATGGAAAGCAGCACCGCACAGGTGCCTAGTATCGCTTTTTCGCCGAGCGAAAAATCAGCGCTAAACACAATGCCAAGCCCTACCACAGCCAGTAACAGACCGATGACTCTTGTCGTTGTGAATTTACTTTCACCGAGCCAGATTATTGCCAGTATAGCAGTCACAATTGGTGTCAAGCCAAATAGCACGGAGACTACGCCAGAAGGGACAAACTGAGCTCCCCAGTAGACACAAAGCATTGAGGCGTAGATGCTGACAGCTGCAGCAAGATAGGCCTCGCGGGCTTTCTTATGCCATGGTAGTGCGATGCTCATCACTTTGATAATTAGCAGGCACAGCACTACCCCCAGCACCATTCTGCTGAAGACGCTAAAAAGGAAGCCTTGACCTTCACTGCTCCATTGAATGGCGAGTGGCGTGGTTGACCAGATAAGAACGACGGCCGCAAAGGCGGCAGGGACCTGCATGATTTTTTCTCCAGATTTCATTACGTTAAAAAACAAAAAAGGCCACGGAATTTTCATTCGGTGGCCTTTTTAATAAACAGATTGATGTGGTTTTCTTGTTACATCGGACTCTCTATTTTCAGGCGCACGTCACCAATCGCCACCAGCCATTTAGGCAGGTGGACGCGGATCGCTCGCATGGATTTGTTGAGAGTTCTGTTCATGGCGCGCAGTCTGCCTGTGAAGCGGGTGGAAGTCAACCGGAGCGCAGTGGCTTTAGCCTGCATTGTTGCTGGCGCTACGGGTAAGTTGGGCGGCGTCCTGAATCAGCGATGCATGGCCGTTACGAAATGCGTTTGCAAGCGCCTCTGGTGTTCGGTCTGGCGCTTTTCTGCCATCACGATCGATAAACAGATAGACGCCAGTAACGGGGTTTACCCAGGTAAAGCGAGCTTTGAGAATGGCAGCGTCAGGATAGTGAAACTCGACCCAGCTGCCTTTGGGTAGTGCGTTGGCCATCTGACGATATTGATCTTCGCCACTTTGATCGATAGTGGGCTGTTTCGGCATCGCTTCCTCCTTGGGCTCTGATGCTGGCTCTGGCTGAGGCGCTAGTTTGGTGAGTTGTTCGATACCCACAAGCGCTGCATTGGTAAATAAAGCGGCCGAGTGGCTGTCGGGTTGTAGTTGAATTTCAGCCTTGAGAGCAGCCAGGAACTGTTTTTTGAAATGGCCTTTTGATTTGGCCCGGTTGCTATAGACCTCTTGTAGTGAGGTAAAATAGAGGCGACGCAATTCGTGATCATCCGCCTGATCTGCCATTTGATAAAGCGTTTCACCAAGTTCGTCCATGATGGAAAGCAGGTGCTCAGAAAAGCGCTCTGCTGCATCAAGACACTGCGTTTGAAACGCCCTGCTGGATGTTGGGTCTTGAGTGCCGTCAGGTTTTTTGAGGGCGGCGGATGAATCTTTATCTGTGGTCATAGTTCTAGCCTTGAAAATAAAAAAATTCCTGCTGTTAAGGTTATTTATAGCAGAGCTATTTATTTTTTATTGTGACTCTATACTCAATAATTTTGTCGAGTGAGCGATATCATAAAGTGTATGTGTTTTGTGACAGTGGGTGTGTAAGCGCCTAAATTCTGGAGAATTCAGTGAGCGAGATTAATATTCTTAAAGATCAAGAGGATGAGGAGGTCGCCAAGGTCTCGTCACGCTGGCTTGGTGAGGTTTCTGGCCTGGTTTCTCCGCCTGATGTTTATGTGAAAGTGTTCGATTTAATGGAATCACCAACGGCGACGGCGGACGATATGGGGCTGATTATTAGTCAGGACCCGAGTCTGACGGCGCGTCTGCTGAAGATCGTCAATAGCCCTTTTTACAATTTTAGTTCACGCATCGATACCGTTTCGCGTGCGGTGGCGGTGATCGGGCTACGTGAGCTTTATAGTCTGGTGGTGGCCGTATCGGCGGTAAAATCTTTTTCTGCCATTCCTAATGATGTGGTCAATATGGATACTTTCTGGCGGCATAGTATCTATTGCGGCATCATTTCGCGGCTGCTTGCGAAGCGTTGTAATGTGTTGCATACCGAACGTTTATTTATTGCGGGGTTGTTGCATGACATTGGTAGCCTGGTGATTTACAACCGAGTCCCCGATGTTGCGAAAAGAATGCTGGATACTGCGAATGGTGATGAAGAGATGCTGTTTGCAATTGAGTCCGAAGAGTTGGGATTTACCCACGCGGATCTTGGTGGTGAGTTGCTAAAGCAGTGGTCCCTGCCTGAGAGTTTGCAGGAGGCGGTCGCGTTCCATCATCAACCGGGACGAGCGAAAGGGGCCAAGATGGAAGCGGCGATTGTGCATATTGCAAATGTACTGGCAAATCAATCAGAGTTAGGTGCCTTCTGTGAAGTAAAGGTGCCTGAAACTGAGATCGATGGTGCCGCGTGGATTGCGACCGGTCTGAAAAAAGAAGAATTTAATCAGGAAGAAACCATCGGCGAAGCCGGTATTCAGTTTGTCGAGACGGCCAGCCTCTTCTGGTAGTGCCTCTCACTTTTCAAACGGATGGTTATCCGATGTTCTGCATCAGGATAGTCTTCCAATCTAACGCTTTTCTCATGCTAGACTAAGCGGCAAACAATGGCGCTGATCCTGTTTGTTTGAATGGGTTGGGCGTTGTCTATTTGCAAGATGGCTTATATTTAGTAGTGAGGATTGTTGTGAAAGTATCCAGGTCGATAGTAGTGCCACTTTTAATGGCAACATCTGTGGTGATCGTTTCACCGGTAAATGCCGGTGTGGTGGTTGAAAGTGTTAATAAACATCAGATGCACAGCAAGGTAAGTATTGAAGAGACGCGTGCCAGAATCGATAGCGGTTCGGCTGATGAGTATCTATTGATGGATCTGGCAAGCGGTAAGACTTACACCGTTAACGACCTCGAAGGGGTGGTGATCGATCATGAATCGGCGGTGGTGACCAGTGAGCATATTACCAGTGCAATTAAAGATCGCATGATGCCGAAGGTTGAGCTGCTAAAGCAGGGTGATGGGCCGCAGGTCAATGGTTTTGCCACTGTCCATTATCGCGTGATGATTAATGACACTATTCACTGCTCTGATGAATACCTCGCACCCACCGCAACTGAAAATGAAATTGTTAAAAACTTTGTGGCTGCGATGGCGCGTGGATCGGACGGAGTGGATGCGATCATCATGGCATCACTGTTTGGCGAAGAACAGATGTGTGAGGCGGCGGCAGATATTGTTGACGATGAGTATGCCGCGAAAGGTTTACCGATGCGTTCGGTCGATAGAGAGGGGTTGGTGACACATGAAATTACACACATCAATCAACATGCGATGTTGCGTAATGAAGATATGACGATCCCGGTGGGTTATGAGTTGCTGGACCGTGCGGAGATGCGTAAACGTCTTGCTGATCGCGTTAAGCCAATTCAGGATCAGATTGATGCAATGCCTGATATTGACATGGGGCAAGTGATGGAACAACAGCGCGATATGCAGCAGCGTATGCGCGATACATCGAAAGAATTGAAAGGCGGTTTGAAAACAGGTTTTGAATAATTCAGAATTTTTTCTGAAGTTCGTTATCACTACGGTTTTTATGATTGGGTTTATGTAAGGGGAGTAAACATGAAGCTTGAATCACTGGCGCTACACCACGGGTATGAGTCTGAAGCAACTACATTGTTTGCCGCAGCCGTTTGTTAAACTGAGTTAATTTTTTATTGTGTTTACCTGAGCGGCAGCCTTGTTCGCACGTTGTCGCGCATCATCGGTGCTGCTGCTATAGGCCAGCGCAACGCCCATGCGGCGTTGCTTAAATGCTTCGGGTTTGCCAAATAACCGCAGGTCGGTCTGTGAATCCTGTAGTGCGGTATCGACCCCTTCAAACGCAATCCCCTGTTCATCCATTGCACCGTAGATGACGGCACTAGCTGCGGCGGTGACATTCATCTCAATCGAAACGGGTAAGCCAAGAATGGCGCGTGCATGTAGCTCGAACTCATTTTGATATTGGCTTGCCATCGTCACCATTCCGGTGTCGTGCGGGCGCGGGCTCACTTCACTAAACCATACCTGATCGCCTTTAATAAATAACTCTACGCCGAAGATGCCGCGCCCACCGAGGTTGCTCGTTACCGCGGCGGCGACTTCCTGCGCCCGCTTTAATGCATCAGTGCTCATCGCCTGCGGTTGCCAGCTTTCAACGTAATCGCCATTCACCTGTCGATGACCGATCGGCGCACAGAAATATGTTTCAATCTCGCCGCTGTTATTACATGCGCGTACAGTGAGCAGCGTAATCTCAAAATCAAACTCAATCATCTCTTCAACGATCACACGTCCGCCTTTTATGCGCCCGCCACTCATTGCATAGTTCCAGGCTGTCTCCACATCTTCTGGTTCATTGATGGTCGACTGCCCTTTGCCCGATGAGGACATCACCGGCTTAACGATGCAGGGGTATCCGACACCACCATCGATCGCCATGCGCAGTTCATTTAAGCTTTCGGCAAAGGCGTACCGTGAGGTTGGTAGTGCAAGTTCTTCGGCTGCGAGTTTACGAATCCCTTCACGGTTCATCGTGAGTTGTGTTGCGCGCGCGGTGGGGATTACCTCCGCAAGCCCGTCCGCTTCAATCTCGGCCAGCATATCAGTCGCAATTGCCTCGATCTCAGGCACGATAATATCGGGTTTCTCCTCTTCAACCAACGCACGTAAAGCGGCTGGGTCAGCCATATTAATTACGTGTGCGCGGTGTGCCACCTGATGCCCCGGTGCATTGGTATAGCGGTCGACCGCTATGGTCTCAACGCCGAGACGTTGTAGGGCGATGATGAGCTCTTTGCCAAGTTCCCCGCTACCTAGCAGCATCACACGGGTAGCAGAAGGGGATAGGGGAGTGCCGATATTCATTGTGCTAGTCTCTTTGTATGGTGTATTCGTGAGTTGCTGAATGATGTCATTGTAAGAGGGCGCGCGCAATAACTGACTACTTCACTATTAATGAGCGTACTGAGCCGTTACAATGCGCGCAACTTATAGAAAGATCGCGTGGAGGTCGAAATGATTATTTTCTCAACATCGCATGGTGATATCACCATTGAAATGTACCCTGATGAAGCACCGATTACGGTTGCAAATTTCCTGCAATATGTTGATGACGGCTATTTCGACGGCACCATTTTCCATCGCGTAATCCCCGGCTTTATGTTGCAGGGTGGTGGTTTTACCGCTGATATGAAGCAAAAAGAGACCCGTGATGAGATCAAAAACGAGGCTGATAATGGTCTGAAGAATGAGCGAGGCACACTGTCGATGGCGCGTACTGCTGTGGTTGATAGCGCGACCTCTCAGTTTTTCCTGAATCTGGTGGATAACGATTTCCTTGACCACGGTAGCCGTGACTTCGGTTATGCGGTATTTGCCAGGGTGGTTGATGGTATGGATGTCGCGGATGAGATTGCGAGGGTACAGACTGGTAATAGTGGCCCTCATCAGAATGTACCGCTTGAGCCTGTTGTGATTAATTCAGCACGTCGTGTTGCTGCAGCTGATGAAAGTGGCAACGAGGGTTGTTAGCATGATTAGTTGTTTGTGTTATCACTGTTGAAGAAGGCGCCTTGGGGCGCCTTTTTTATTGGCGCGACACGATAGCCATATAAATTATATGATTTTTAATGTGTTATCAGTTTGTCGGTTTCATAAATTCCTTAAGTTAACTTTGCTTTAGACGATAGATTATTATCAGATAGCCCATAGTAGTGTTGATAATATGAAACTCGAAGATATCTCAACAGATAATATCCGTAATTCGGTGTTGTTACCGTTTGTGACTGAAACAATCAGTGCCTTGCAATCAATGGCGGACTTAAAAGGCACAAGTGATCTATTAACTTATCATGAGCCCCTGGATGTTTTTGCCTTTAAAGATTTTGCTGTCTCTATAAATGCCACCTTCACCAATGGTGTAACCAATAATGTGGTGATGAATTTGGATGCCAGAACAGCGATTATTATTGGTAACAAAGTGCGCTCGGTAATGTTTGGTACAAATGAAGTAGATATTACATTGAATGATGCCAATAAAGAGGCTCTGGCAGAGTTTTTGAATACAGTGGTTGGTCTGGCTACGCGCGATATTAATGAAACCAATCACAAGATATCTTTTGGTGTTCCACTATATTTATATAACAAAGAAGACAGTGAATTCTTATTGGAAGGTATTAAGAATATTATGACAGTACCGGTGGATCTGGAATCTGCTGGCCGGTTTTATTTAAGTTTTCTTGTGCGATAAAAGGGATGAGGGAAGTCGTATGCTGGATAAAGAAAAAACTATTTTAATTGTTGACGATACGATGATGATGCGAGAGGGCTTGCGTCGAGTATTGGCATTGATGGGTTATGAAAATACCGTTCAGGCAGAACATGGCAAGCAGGCCTTAAATATTATAGAGGGCGGAAAGCATGATATAGGTGCAGTCTTTTTAGATATTGTCATGCCGGTGATGGACGGCAAAGAAGCGTTGCGAAAAATCCGTGAAACAAACAAAGAGTTACCCGTGGTAATGGTGACTTCTAAAGCGGATAAGGACTCGATTGTGGAATGTAGCAAGCTTGGTATGAGCAGCTATGTGTTAAAGCCGATCAATGCGGCGGAAGGACCGGGAATTCTTTCTGATATTTTTACCCGGTTATAGACTGTTTTTTCGTTGTTAGAGAATTATGATTTTAGAAAGGCGCCCTTGGGGTATCTTTTTTGTGGATGAGAATTGAGTGCCGGCAGCAAAGTCCGGCAACGTTAATTCTGCTCTAAAGACACTAATCCCAAACCAGCGGTGGCTCATCCATCAGCGCGGCCTGTTCGCGTAATGAAAGAATGTGCTCATCCCAGTAGCGCCCACTATTGAACCACGGGAATGCTTGCGGAAAGGCGGGGTCTTGCCAGCGGCGTGCGATCCATGCGGCGTAATGCATCATTCTTAATGTTCGTAGTGCTTCGAGCAAATGTAGCTCTTTTGGGTCAAATTCGCGGAATTCAATGTAGCCATTTAAGAAGTCAGCAAGGCGTGCAGTCATGTAGGGCCGGTCACCCGAGAGGAACATCCAGATATCCTGAATCGCGGGCCCCATGCGGGCGTCATCAAAGTCGACAATGCGTGGGCCATTATCGCGCCATAGGACGTTGCCGGGGTGCATGTCGCCGTGCAGACGAATGATTTCAATATCACCAGCGGCGGCATAACAGACGCGCACACGTTCAATCAGATCTTCAGCCAGCGAACGATAGGACTCGGTGAGTCCGTCGGGCACAAAGCCTTTTTCAAGTAGATATTGGCATGAGTCAACACCAAAACTTTCGATATTCAATGTGGGGCGATGCTCAAAGGGTTTCGCTGCCCCCATGTTATGAATGCGCGCCATAAAGCGCCCCATCTGTTCGAGATGTTCGGGGTCATCTAATTCGGGTGAGCGGCCACCGCGGCGTAGTGATAGTGAAAAGCGGTAACCGTTATGGCTGTGCAGCGTGCTGCCGTTTTTATCGACCATCGGTGCGATCACCGGTATCTCCAGGTCGCTTAATGCCTGGGTAAACTCATGCTCTTCAATGATCGCGTCATTGCTCCAGCGTGCGGGGCGATAGAATTTGGCGATCAGTGGTTCTTCATCTTCAATGCCGACCTGGTAGACGCGGTTTTCATAGCTGTTGAGTGCCAGGAACTGTCCGTTGCAGCGGTAGCCAAGGCTTTCGACCGCATCCAGAATCACATCGGGGCCGAGTGCTGCATAGGATTCGCTGTGCATGTGGTTAGT
>Ga0316207_10002688_pt1 | contig 17664 bp, 16 predicted proteins | sample 6weekpyrite_MG_FD_204943 | JGI IMG/M metagenome (GOLD analysis project Ga0316207, IMG submission 204943) | Microbial mat bacterial communities from mineral coupon in-situ incubated in ocean water Damariscotta River, Maine, United States -... | ecosystem: Environmental > Aquatic > Marine >...
GCAGACGTCTAAGCGTCCGCATTCACTCTGACCCTGAACCCTCTCTCAAAGGAGCAAAGAAATGACCATTCCAGAGCTTGAGTGGCGGACCCTGACTACAGCCGTCAACTCAATCAAGTCACCCAATCAGTTTGTCCGAAAGATGTTGTTCTCCAACCGCGAAGCGGTCGCTACGAACAACATCGACATCGGGCTGATGTCCAAGGGACGCGAGATCGCACCCTTCGTCAAGGAAAACGGCGAAGGTAAGATGGTCGCTGGGTACGACGAGTCGATCCGCACCGTGAAGCCCACGAACATGCGTATCAAGCGTCCGTTCACTCCGTCCGAACTCCTCTACGGTCGTCGTGTCAACACCGCGATCTACGTCGATTCGGGCTCACAGCTCTCCGCTGTTCAACGCCACATCGCTCGTGACCTGCAAGTCATGTCCGACTACGTGACCAACGGCGAGGAGTACCTGTGCTGCATGGCTCTGCAAGGAACCATCTCGTACGTCAACGAGGACCAAGACGCATTCAACGTCGCGTTCCCTCGTTCGGCTGGGCACACCGTCACCCTGTCAACTTTCTGGGACGACGCAACCCCTGCGAACGTCCGGATGGAAGCAGACTTCTTCCTTGCGAAGAAGCTCCTGTCTGACGCAGAAGGCTTGACTGTGACCGACGCGATCTTTGGTGAGGAAGCTACGGCTACCTTCCAAGAGCTTGTCGCCACAGGCGTAGTCAAGGTGCTCGATCAGCGACACGTCATGGCCGGTGAAGTCACCTTCATCGAGCAGTTCAACGACGATGGTGCGATCTACCTCGGCAAAGTCTTCGGTGTCCGATGCTGGGCATACATCCGAACCGCATTGGTGAACGGTGTCTCGACCAGTATGATCCGCTCGAAGTACGTTGAGTTTGTTTCGGTATCGCCCACCTCGGATCGTATCATCTACTACGGCTCCATCCCGGACATGAAGTTGCTCCGAGGCGGCAGCGTCGTAGCTGAACGCTTCTCGAAGTCATGGGAGATCGAAGATCCTTCCTCAATGATGTCACTCTTGCACTCACGACCAATCCCGGTCCCCCGCAAGCCCGACGCTACAGTTTCAATGAAGGTCGTTTCCGGCTAACGCTGGAGAGCCTTCGAGCCACAACTGCATGACGGGGTCTTGATCCCGACCCCGTCATGTTTTTCAAGAACGCACGCCTTTCAACTTAGTAAAAGGAGATCAGACATGGCACAGCAGTTCAAGGTTCTATTCGGAGCCTCGCTAGAGTTCAACAAGAAGCTGTACAGAGGGCCTTGCATCCTCCCCAACGATGTTGCGGAAGCACTCAACAGCAAGATGGCGGGTCGATCGGGCAAGTCGTGCCTCTCCGACGCTATCCAGAACGGATTTGTGATTCCAATGGACTCAGTCCAGCACCACGACGGGGACATCCTCAACGTCGGAGTTCGTCAGAGCGAGACGCCTTTCATCAAGGGTGACACCAACACTGATCCGAAAGCATCGACCCCGAAGGATCTCCTCGTGAGCACCACTCCGGGATCGCCTACACCCCTGCCCATGACTCCTCCCGAGCAGCAGAACGCTGTCAGCTCAGGAGAGACCCTTGGAGGTCCTGTCATCCCGGAGCCCGAGACAATCGAGTCGGAAGGCGAGAAGGTCGCAGGGCAGGGACAGTCCACTGAGCAGGACGCCGATCCTGCAGCAGCTGTCGTAACCAACGGAGTAGACGGCTCGGGCTGGAACCTCCAAGACGAACAGCTTGAAGGACGCGACCTCGACAACCTGAACGTGATGATTGTTGAACGACTGCCTGCAGACGAAGCAGGAGCGTTCGTTCCGTACGAAACCGTAGAGGAAGCCCGTGCCCACCTGCAGGCTGATCTCGTCGAGGACGAAACCGAGTAACCATGACCGACCCTCTCTTTGCCCAAGATCGAGCATCACTTGTGAGCCAGCTCAGGCTGACAGGTGCGGACCACACTGACACGGTGGCAGCTATCGACGCAGCTATTCAAACCGTTGCGTTGAGGTTCTACGATCTTCTGGGCTCAGGGCAGGTAGACCTCATCAAGTCGTACAGCTACTCCGCAGACCCGACGGCAGGAGACAACGAGCGTACGCGACTGAGAGCAGCTGTAGCGGAGGAGAAATGGGTGAGAGCCGAACTCATCCGCAAGCTGCCCATCCTGTTCGTCGCCAATGAGGGCGTCGCTATGGATCAGTGGAATGAGGAGGAGTTGACTCGGGACGGTAAGGGATCGGAAGACGAGATCAGTCGTCTCGAAGCCGAAGGGCTTGAGATGGTTGACATTTTACTCGGTGACTCTGACGGCAGCAGCCTCTCCGCTGAGGCGATAGGCCCAGAGTCCACTCCTGTATACCGACCGGGTCACTCGGTCATCAACACCGACAACAAGAGGTTGGTGGAAGGATGAATCAGTGGCGAGACAATACAGCAAGACCAGAGTGCAGAACTTCATCCGAGACCTCGTCTTGGCAGCCAAGTTCTACCCCATCACGTACGACGGAGACAACGACGACAAAGGAGTTGTCGCAGAAGCAATCCCAGACAACGAGGTCCGACCTCAGAGCGTGGAAGTCAACCAGACGGCAAAGGAGTTTGCGACAGACTCCCGGTACGGACGATCACTCGTGCGTTACCCCGTCGAGTGGACATTCGAGGCAATCATCAAGTTCAACAAAGAAGTTGACTTCGACGATCTTGAAAATGTGCTCAGGCAAGTGCCCACTATTCCACGAGACGAAGCAAATGAACACCCCCAGATTGATCTAGAGGTGTCAGACATAGACTATGATGAACCCACACGTAAGGGATCATCTGGAACCCGAGTCACCATAACGTTTGACGCGAACGTCGAACGAGCATAATCAAGGAGCATCCCAATGGCCGGACCGAACCTAACTGGTAAGCCTCAGACCAAGGACTACAACCTCGGTCGCGGCATTCTTTACTTCGCATTGATCGACGCAGCATCAGGACTGCCCAAGGCTTTCCGAGATCTCGGTAACGCGACGGAGTTCAACCTCTCGACCGAAACCGAAACGCTTGAGCACCAGTCGTCACGTCAGGGCCTCAAGGTCACTGACAAGGAAGTGCCCGTCTCGCAGAAGGTCAACCTGTCGTTGACCCTCGACGAGCTGAACTTCGAGAACCTTGCACTGTTCCTCGCTGGTGAGGTTGCAGGCTCCGATGCGTCGGACACCGCAGGTCACTTGAACCCAACGTACGCAGGCGTCACCGAACGCGAGCTGATCGCTCCGGGCGATGTCGTACTCGGTCGCTGGTATGAACTCCGCGACGGCTCGGGCAACCGATGCTACGACGTGGACAAGGCGAACCTCACCGTCAAGGACGAAGCATCGACCACGTACTCCGAGGGCACGGACTACACCGTGAACGAGGAGATGGGTATGATCTTCCTTGAGACGACTGGGTCGATCGCTGACGGCGGCTCTGACGGCGTGGACTTCATTCTGGCAGTGGATAACTCCGCAGACCAGTACATCCCCGAAGTCAAGGCCCTGACTCAGTCGAGTATTGCAGGTGCCCTCAAGTTCGTCTCAGAGAACCCTGCTGACAGCGACCGCAAGTCCGAGATCCAGTTCCACCAAGTCTCCCTCAAGGCTGAGGGTGATCTGGGCTTGATCTCAGACGAGTTCTCACAGATGACCCTCACAGGTATCGCAGAGAGCAACGCTCTGGCAGATCCCGACTCGCCGATCTGTACAATCCGTCACGTGGTCACGCCACAGACATAAAAAGTTGACGACCTCCGTGCGTTCGAGTGAGCCCGCCTGTATAATCGGGCGGGCTTACTTTTATTCACAAACTTACGAAAAGGATCAGACACATGGCAAATCAAAACGACTGGCGTAGCAAGCTCCCATTTCTTGAAGCAAGCAACGGAGTATCCCGAACAGTAATGGGCACGGACTATCAGTTCTTCCCTGTCTCTGCAGGAAAGCTGTTCAAGCTCAAGAAACTGGCAGGCCCGATCGGTAAGCTCCTTGACTCTCTCCAGAAGAACACCAACTCCACATCCTCCAAGATCTCTCGTATGAATGAGACGGAGACAGAAGGTGCGGTCGAGACCATCGAGACTAATGCTATCGACCCTAAGCTCGAAGAGCAGATGGCTCTGCGTCGTCAGTTCGCTATCACAGAGCTTATCGAAGCACTTACTGACGACCGCAACATTGCAGCTGTAGGTGACTTGCTTATCGACTCTATCAAGGAGACGTTCCCCCGAGGAGATGCAGGCAACCCTTCGGGTGCAGAGTTCATTCAGTCCCTTCCACTTCCAGCACTTGCCGACATGGTCATCGGCGTGGTCGAAGCGAATAAGGAGGTGTTTGGCCCTTTGGGGGGAAAGATCAAGGACGAGATCGAGCAAAGGATGAAGACGAGCTTGACCCCAGATCCAGAGCCCGAGCCAGAGCCCAAGGACGCAGAGGAGGGCGAAAGCAATCATCCACAGCCGACGAACCCAGCGACCCTTGGCTCGATCTCGCCGACTCAATCGAATGGCTCTCAGCAAGAGGTCACTCAATCGAATGGCTCCTGATTCTGGATCTTCCGGAGTTCGATTCGCTGTACACATCAGCAAGGAGGAATGACGCAAGAGATGCACTGCAGAACATGATGATCTCCCGCACGGTGGCTCACGGGGATAAGAACGACATGAAGGATCTGCAGAAAGAACTCGACAAGATCATCGGCGTACGCTCGGGCGACGTCAAAGGCCTTGATGAGTTCCTGAGTTTCGCTGGTACTGGTTTTTAGGGATCTTGGAGATCACCATGACGGTCGATCGCGGAGGACTCCGCTATAACATTGAGGCGACTGATTCGTTCAGCTCCAAGACCACCCGATTCATCTCGGACATCCGGGAGTCTCGCAAGGAACTACTCCTGCTGCAGCGTACTGCACGCAGAGGTGTCGATGTCAAAGGCATGGCTGCTGACCTTCGCAACGCTCGTAAGGAGTCTGCGAAGCTCTCCAAGGACATTGGGAACATCGGACGCGAGACAGGGCTCGTGGGCAAGTCGCTCAAGGAGGAGATCGCTGCACGGAAGCAGATCACCCGCGAAGTCTCTAAGGCAAACGTTGAGACCAAGAAGGCCCGCAGAGAGACAGACCAGCAGTTCCGAACGGTTCGACGCACCATCGGTACGACTCGTGCCCGAGCACGAGCTGAGCGGGAGATCACTCGCTCGATCGACCGTCGAGCTGTTGCCGAACAACGAGCAGCTGCGGCTCTCGAACGCAAAGACCAACTCACGGGCGAGGAGTTCCGCAAGACTCAAGCGGTGACTACTCTTGAAAAGGAACGCCTACGCGAAACCGAGAAGTTGGAGAAGGTGCAGCGTCGTCGTGCAGACGAGGCCATCCGCAACCTCCGCACCGAAGCATCTGTACAGCAGCGAATCGCAGCAGCTCAGCAGCGTTCAGGTGTAGTACAGGGCCTTGCCCGTGAAGGCAGGTTTGACCTGCTCTCGAAGAAAGAGCTTGAAGGACTGGAGACAGGACGCAAGAGGTTCCAATCGCTGACCGATGTTCTGCGTCGATCGGAGAACCGAGCCAACCGAGTGTCGTTTACCTTCCGACGGCTGTTCGGCATCCTCGCAGCGTTCGCGGTCGTTCGTGAGCTGGCTAACGCCTTCTTGCAGACCGTCGGTGCTTTGATCCGGGTCAATGCCGAAGTGGAGCAGGCCCAGCTGGGTATTGCATCTCTGCTTCTCGCTACAGCGAACGTACGCAACCCCTTCGGCGATGCTGTAGACAGTGCGGAAGGTCTCGTGCTGGCTCAGAAGGAAGCTCGTCGTCAAACAGATCTGCTTCGTCAGGATGCTCTGCGAACTACTGCAACGTTCCGCACGTTGCTCGATACATTCCAAGTCGCCATCGCTCCGGGTCTCGCGTCAGGTCTGGACATCGACGAGGTCCGTGCGTTCACTGTTCAGATCTCTCAGGCAGCGTCAGCGATCGGACTGCAGCAGAACCAGCTCGCAGAAGAAATCCGCTCCATCCTGCAGGGCACGATTCAGGCACGAACTACCCGAATCGCTGTCTCTCTGGGCATCACCAACGAAGACATCCGCAACGCTAAGGAGGCGGGTGTACTCGCTGCGTTCCTCGAAGATCGTTTCATCGCATTCAACGAAGCAGGCAAGGCCAGCTTTGAGACCTTCAACGGTCTGGTGGCTCGTATCCAAGACGGCTTCGAGCTGCTGCTCACCTCCGGTGGTGTTGAGTTCTTCGATGAGTTGAAGGGTGCAGCTCTTGAGCTGTTCCAGCTGCTCACAAACTCTGATGATCTGACAGGTGCGATCACTCCAGATCCCGGAGCGGTCAAAGTGGTCCAAGCGATCGCGGGGGGTCTCGCATCAGCTCTGCGTTCAGCTGTGGGAATCACTCGATCATTGTCGCTGAATGAAGTTCTGGGAGCTGCCCGATCTTTCGGCACGATTCTTGCCACCGCAGCTCAAGTAGCTGTTGGACTGGTGGAAGGTCTTGTGCAGGGGTTCAGTATCATCGGAGCTGCAGCTGGTGAGGTGCTCGACATCGTCAAGGACATCTTCGGCATCACAGACGGCGACAGTATCCGGGACATCGTCAGACAGGTCACAACTCTTGCAGTGGTGATGCTCGGAATCCAGATCGCTGTGAGCTTCATCAACGGGCTGCTTGCTCTATCGACCACTCTGCTCAGTATTCTCATCGCTCCGTTGACTGCAATCCTCGGATTGGTAACAGCCATTCAGGTTCTGTTGGCTCCAGTCAACCTCGCTATCTTGTTGGTCTTCTTGAAGATCGTTGCGATCGTTGCGATCGTCGCTCTCATCACTGAGGGATTCCGTCGCCTGCTCTCCAGCGTAGCAGGAGTGAACCTCAAGCTGTCTACGTTCGCTAAGATCCTAGCTGTCGGAGTATACGCTACAGTCAAACGTGTAGGCATCGCGTTCCGTCGCATCGGCTTCTACATTCAATCCGGCTTCACGGCTGCCATCCTCGCAGTTGGTGCCCTGATGTCAGAGGTGCTTCTAGGCCCACTGGTCACGGCTGCCTCGATCCTTGAGAAGCTGGGAGTTATCAGCAAGCAGAGCTTGGATGACATCAAACAGGTCCAAGAGTTTCTAGGCAAGAAGCTCGGCGAGGAGATCGACAACAGCACCGAGAAGGCAGAGCAGTTCAGGAAGGAGATCGCGGATCTCAAGACTGAGACCGAAGGACTGTTGACCGCTGTGCTCCTCGGAGCTGACGACGACCCCACAGTCGGCGACGCTGCATCGGACATCCTCAATCGAATCACAGGAGGCATTGGGGACGCTCTCAGCGAGTCCGTGTTCGGAGACCTCCTCGGAACCGGAGGAGCACTCGCACAGGCAGGGCAGGAAGCTCAGACGCTCTCCGGGGCGTTCGATGATCTTGCCCCTAGTGCCCGCAGAGCTGTGACTACTCTGGAGTCGCTGTCCGAGATCTCCAAGAAGATCCGTGACGACACCAGAGAGACCGCTGACCAGCTCGCACAGACTCAAGCGACTCTGGGCCTGTCCGGAGGAGCTGAATCCCTCACGACGGCAGCGTTCCAATCCCAGATCCGTGTGCGGGAGGATGCGAAGAAGATCGACGAGGACATCAAGAACCTCCAAGACCAGATCGCTCAAGCGTCACGGAACCGACTCGTTGCTGAGGGACGTATCCTTGAGCTGTCTGCGGACCAGCGGGACTTCTTGACGGACGTTGAGTCGAAGGTCCGCGAGATCCAGCAGATCGAATCCAGAGGCTTCCAGATCGACAAGCAGCGTGCAATCGCTCGTGCAGCTCTGGCTAAGGCAACGGAGGAAGGTCTCGTAGGATCTATCGCTGAGGCACGCGAGAACCTTGAGGGTATCGAGGACGAGCTTTCCGCATCACGTGAAGCCCTCGCGTTGTCTCGTGGAGATCTCGATGCACTGGGAGACCTGTCAGAGCAGTATGGGCTCAACATCGAGGAGGTGCGGAAGCTGATCGGCGATCGCATCGAACTCGCAGGAGAGGAGAAGGGACTCCTTGACGACCTCAATACCTCACTCGATCAACGGAAGCTGCTCGAACAGCAGATCTCCAACATCCTTGCACAGCGTCAAGCCTCGATCGCAACCGAGGCAGCGTTCAGTCTGCAGCAAGACAACAGGCAGCAGGCTCTGGAGCTGTCGCAGAAGATCCTCGACTTTGAGAACAGGAACGCAGACGTAGGCGAGGCCCAGCTCGAAAACGCTCGTCTCCGTGTTATCACAGAACAGCAGCGTCTTGACATCATCCGAGAGCAGGGCCAGCGTTCAATCAATGCCCTGACTGAGCAGCGTGAACGTACGACGCTCGCCATCCAAGAGCTTGAGCGTCTTCGGGATCTCGCGGAGTCGGATCAGCAGCGAGCCGCTTTCCAGACGCAGATCAACACGCAAAAGCAGAGTGAAGCAGCGATCTCGCAGCTGATCGACGCAACGCAAGATCAGATCAACTTGAAGCTCGCGGAAGGGAACATCCTTCTGGCTCAGGCTGCCGAGGAAGCTGAGCGAGTTCGCAACGGTCTGGAGCGTCCTCTGCAGCAAGGCCTGCTCGACGGCATTCGTAACTTCGTGCTCGAAGTGCAGCCGTTGTTCGTGCAGATCAGCGAGATCGCCAAGGGAGCACTGCAGGACGTTGGACGTGTTGGCTCGCAGGTCATCGCGGACATCTTCGACCCGAGTAAGAACGTGAACCTGCGTCAAGCAGTGGGACGAACACTGCTCGGCATTGGTCAGCAGATCGTTCAGTCATTGATCTCCACCCTGCTCGCTCGATTGCTTGCAGTGTTCGTCGTTGAGCAAACGTTCGAGGCGACCAAGGCAGCAAACAACGCAGCGATCATTGCGGGCTGGACAGCTGTAGGCATTCAGTGGCAAGGCATCTCGAACAAGCTCCTGCTCGCTGCGGTTCTTCTCGCTTCATCAGGTGGTGCAGGTTTCGCTGCAGGCGGTCCTATCGGACGAGCTGACGGAGGACCTATGCCTACAGGTCGCTCAGCTCCGAAGGCTCCCAAGGGTTTGCATCCATCGGACAAGATTCCGATCTGGGCTGCCAAGGATGAGTTTATGATCCGGGCAAGCTCGGCTCTGCGTTACGGGCATGACGTGATGCAGGCAATCAATCATGGCCTCGTCAACCCTATGGCACTCCGAGCACTGGTAGGAACGGGCACTGTTCATCGACAAGTTAGCCAGATGCCTAAGCGTGGTTTAGTTTCTGGCGGTCCGGTCTCTGCGTCGTCTACGGCAGCTGATACAACTACCTTCGAGGGACAGGGACTTGACACAGCTCCTACTCCCGCCTATCTTGTAGCTGATGAGCAAGCTCTTGAGATGCTTCTCGCTAACGAGCAGGTGCTCACACGCAAGCTGGATGAGCTTGGATACCAGAGAGGATCATAATGCCAACTCAACTAGATCCTCCCGGAGATTTCAATAACCCTTGGAACGTCACAGAGCCGGGGTACTTTCTTCGTGCCAACTGGAGACTTCCCATCACAGTCACGACAGGCTGGAGCACTTCTATCGTGCCCAACCAGAATGACGGTGAGGCTCGTCGAGGGTTGATCGGAAAGCCTACTCGGTCGTGCTCGGCTTCTCTGCTCGCTGCAGATCAGGACGAAGCGTCGAAGGCCCTCAGCATCCAGCAGAACGCAGGGTTCTCTCGTCAGTTGTTTCCCCTGTACTCCGATCAGGTCAAGACCAATCAATCGTACTCAGAGACCTTCACTCTGCACATCCATTCTGACTATGACCTGAGCATGTATCGCTTCGAGGAAGATCAGTATCTGATCGTGTTCAATCCCAACACTCGTGAGTTTGCTTTTAGAAACATTCACGAGATCAACTACGGATTGAATCGAATCACCTTCCTCCAAGCACTCACGATGGACATTGACGAAGACACACTGATCTTCCCAACAATTCAATCTCGCATTCAGCTCAAGACATCGACCAACGCCATCTCCGACAGAGTGCTGTCGTTCACCTCCAGAGGAGATGAGCTTCCCGGAGATTGGACAGTCGAGCCGTCGCAGGCTCCCAACACCACTCCCGCAGGATTCAGCGAGTACAACGGGCAACCTATCTTCCCCTTCACTCCCAACTTTAGATCCTCTACCAAGATCGAGTATGTCCGAACAGGCAAGTTCTCCCCTGTAGGAAACACTCAGATCGCTTCGGTGTATGGAGAGCGGATGCGTCAGGCCCGCAACTTCAAGATGCTTTTCGACAATCGTGCAGAGTTCTGGGACCTGCTCAAGCTGTTCGATTCGCGTGCGGGACGCACCTACTCGTGGTGGCTGCCATCGTTCACTGACGAATATGCTGTGACGGAGTTCACTGCAACCGGGATCAAGGTCAAGGCGTTTGGCCCGGAGGAAGACTGGAACATGCGTCCGTATGTTTCGCTTACCCTGCTCGACGGATCTGTCGAGATTCGAGAGATCGACTCTATCTCTACCACGCCCAATGAAGATGAGCTGATCTTCACGGATGGTGCTTTCACCGAGACAGATCTCTCCAACGTGCTCCGCTGTGGGTTCGCTCAGCATGTCCGATTCAGCAAGGACTCGATGGTCGAGAGATGGGTCACAGAGACCGTCGTAGAAGCTCAGGTGCAGACTGTAGAGGTGATCGAGGAGAAGACGATCTTGCTCGCGGATCTCCCCGAATCAACGACTACTGCGGTCTCGACCAAATACACTCCTCAATCGTGCGACACTGACCCTCCCTGCGATCCTATCTGCTTCGAGTGTGCAAACTGCTTCATGTCCACGAACACTAAACTGGCTCTGGACATCGTGGAAGTTGTCGCCAACGCGACAAACAACGGGCTCGACGCATCGTTCGGAAACTACTTGACGCAGAATACCCCGTTCGAGGTTCCCTTCTCTGAGGTAGACAACGGATACATAGTATTCCGAACTACTCTGGAGCAGTCGTCCGGCAGGACTATGGACGTAATGATTCGCTACGACTGTACTCTCGGACTGTGGCAGTGGGAGTACACGATTGATCTAGGCACTCCTAAGACGTTCAGAGCGTGCGGCAACTGTCTTGCAGGGGGAGCATCTGCAGGGGTGGATGGGTGCAGCAACTTCAACCTAGGCAGCGAGAGCATTTTCATTGACGACTGCTGGAACACTACCCGGATAGACTCGGGCACGATCGGGAACGGCTGGAGGATCGACGACAATGGACGAGGATGTAACGGCATCGCAGGATGGAAGGACCACACCAGCGGAACATTCTCAAATACAGGACTCTCAGCAACGAAGTCTGCAATCCAATGGGGCATTCGAGGGGAGTGGTCGGTAGATAGCGATCTGCAGTGCTGCCAAGATTATCAGAATCAAGATGCCCCGTGCATTCCCTGTGGTGGGGGCGGCATCTTGGGACTGTTGAACTGCGGGGACACTCTCACTGTAGCTGCCGACTGCCCCCCAATACTCTTGGGGACTTCTGGAGGAAGCTGTAACGGATGCCCCATCATCATCTTCAACGTGGGGCCTTCGTGCTCGTGCTGTACTTCTGACGAGACAGATTGCGACTGCCTCCTGATTACAATGGACCCCGGCTGCCTATACGAGTGCGGTTCGGAAGACTGCCCGAGGGAGGTCCTATGAGCGTAACCGTCTCCAACACTCTCAGAGAGGACATGGTAGATGTCAATGGCAAGAAGCGATTTACTCTCAATGTGCTCTCTGCTGGAAAGTGCCCACACCTCCGAAGAACAGGCGTCGCTGGTCGAGAACTCTTTTGCAGCTATGCGAGCGAGCAACTGGGCCTTGAAGTCATCACCACAGGAGTCAGGTGCCGACATTCATGCGATTCGATTGGAGGGCCTAAGAACGGACGCGAGATCTCGGAATCTCAACGGGAAGGGTTCCTGAGCGACTGCATGTCGATGTACTATCGCACGTGGAACCCGATCAGGTCGATCGACAAGTACATCTACAAGATGATTGGTGATCCCGTCTACGCCTACCCAGAAGAAGCCACGCTGATCGCCCAAGAGACTGTGCATCTTCTCGACCATCCTCTGATTGAATCCGTTGCAATGGTTGGTTCTGTCATCTACGCCAACGTTGAGCATCCCGTCAGAGACTTCGACCTAGCCATCGTGGTCAACGACATGGACGAGTTCTTGAAACAACGCGACTCTATCCGTGAGCTGCTGCCCCAGATCGGAGGCAAGAAAACGGACTGGTTCGCAGTCACCTCTCTCAACAGCACGCTTGTAGCTATCGACGTGTTCTCCAAGGAGCTACACACTCCGTACAAGTATCCGTACAGTGTCAAGGGAGAGCTGAAAGTAACACAGGGGTTCCTCTACACTGAATGGCAGCATAGCTTCCAAGCACTCATCGACTCAGCACTCAAGAAGCCTGAATCGGTCAAAGAGCTGGCGGGTGCTGCTCTGGACTGGGAGAAGAACAAACCGCTCTGGAAGAAAGCTATCGAGTTCACTAAGTCAGTTGCGTCAGGCAGAGGAGTAGACGATGAGGTATACGCTAAGAGGCATGTATCATGTCATGGGACAACGCCGGACGGAGAGAGGGTTGGAGATCCGTGTACGCATCGTCGTCGATCGAAAAGAGATGGGTACTACTGCTCGATTTGCGGATGCGGTGATAAGAAGATTGCGTCGCTGTCTCCAGATCCTGAAACCGGCAAGTCAAAGCTGCAGTTCGTAGAGCTGACCTGCCCAATGAAGAAAGAAGGGTTCTCAAATGCCTCAGACAACACTTGAGACTTCTGCAGCGGCTCAGTACGCAGTGCTCGTGACTTTATCGTGGAGCAACCTGCCGACCGCAGGCGACGCTGTTACATACAAACGCTACACCAACTGGACGAGCGATCTCGACATCAACGGGGACGCTTCCGAGGTGTTCGAGTCTACGCCCACCCTTCAAGTCGATCTCGGAGAGATTCACGGAGGCACCGAGGACAAGCACGGGAAGATGACTATCGGCAGAGACAGTGAGCCCTTCGATGTTCTTCGCAAGGGCTTGATCCATCCCAGCGTCTCAATCGTCGTCGAGCACCTAGACCCAACAAACATGCTCGCCACCCGAAGAAAGCTGTTCACGGGTCAGCTCGGGAAGATCCACGCGAACCCTGCTGGGAAGACGTCTCTGGTCCGCTCAGAGCTGCTGGGCATCAAGGACCCCCTCAAGGGTCTCAAGGTGGGCTATGCCATGACTCCGTCGTGTCAGCTGCCCTTCGGAGGACCTATCTGCGGCTATGACAAGGAAGCTACCAAGCAGGTAGGCACCGTGCTCGCTGTGGGATCTCCTCGACGAGTCTCCATCCAGTTGAGCGTCGGCAACGGCACCTCCCCCAACGAGCGATTCCGTCGAGGCAAGATCATGGTTGCGGGCATGTCTCTGGCTATTCGACAGAGTTACGACGACGGGTTCTTCGACACATTCAGGACTCCCCCAGAGTGGATCGTGGGTAAGGACGTATGGTTGTATGAGGGCTGTGACAAACAGCTGTCCACCTGTCGTGTCTTTGACCGAGAGGAGAGCTTCGTAGGTCTGGGGATCAAGATCCCATCCAGAAACCCTGTGTTCGGTGCAGGGGAATGAGAGATCACGAGCCCATCACCATCAAAGAGTGGAGATCTCTGCCCGAGGAGCAAGAGACTGCGGTGCGTCGCGTAGTCCGAGAATGGGAAGGTACTCCGTATGTAGATCTCCACAGGATCAAAGGCATGGGGGTTGATTGCTTCCAGCTCGTAGCTGCGTTCCTAGACGATCTGCACGGATCTCCTCCCGGCACTACCAAGCTGCCTCGTCACTGTGCGACGACTGCTCGATTCCGTCCAGACATTGCAGCTCCCGCGATCAGGAACCTCGTCAAGTCCTACGAAGGCTGCGACATCATCAGGGATGGAACAATCGAACCCGGAGACATTGTGGTGTCTAGGTCCATCTTGGAGGAGGACGGGCACCTTTACGAAGGACATGCTATGATTGCAACAGCGGAGGAGTGGTCTTTGCTTCACGCGATCAGGCCCCGCACCTGCAGAACCACTTGCGAAGATAGAGAGATCGTTACGGTATACCGATCGAGAGGCAAACACTTATGGTCCTAACACTGACAACAACCGCAGCTGAACAGCTACCAGAGGTCCAAACTGCAGGGCTGACCATCGGTTTGTTGATCGTGGCGGCTGTCAGTATCTTGTTTCTCAGCCGACTGCTCTTGCAGACTGGAACCACTGAGCAATCCTTTCAGGAAGACGACACGCCTACATCCCTGTCCTCTCGCGGGGTGTACATCAATACTGTCATCGGTCGCAGACGGGTAGGAGCTGCGTTCGGGTGGGCAGGGTTCCGCTTCACCGTCGAGGAGGTTGTAGGATCTGTCGGCGGCGGCGGCAAGGGAGGTGGTCCGGGTCCCAGCGGCGGCAACATCACTCAAACAGTCTACTTCGAGGACGGATGGCACGTCCTGTGCATGGGTCCAGCGAGCACTCTGCACGCGATCCACGAGAATGGCAAGAACATCCTGCCCAATCCCATCTCGAAGTCCTCGACGCCCAACGGTTCCACCATCACAACCGACGTCGGCAAGTTCTCAATCTACTGGGGAGATCCGGACCAGCCTGTGAACTTCGAGCTTGCTGCACGCATCGGCGTTGCGAGCCGCTGGCCTTATGTTTGCTACGTGCTCTGGAAAGAGAAGCGGAATGGTACGGGCCCAACATGGGCTCAGCTTGAGTATGACATCTCCGCGATGGACTGTGTTGAAAACCCTGACATCGTCGGCTCCTTCGAGCCCGTGCTCGCAGATCCTGTCACTGATGCTTTCGGCATGAACCCCGCAGCGATCCTCTACCAGCTCATCACAGCCGACTTCCCTCACGGTGCAGGCTACGACGCAGATCTGCTCGACTTCGACTCTCTCGAAGCTCTGGGGCTCCTGATGGAGACTGAGGGGCTTGCTATGAACCTGCACCTGCGAGAAGGCAACAACGACATCGACCGATGGATTCAGTCGATCTTGCTCGATGCAGGCACCCTGATCGTCGATCACCCAGAAGGACGACTGCAGCTGCCTTCACTCCGCGAGCCGTCAGGGACCTTGCCAGTGGTTGATGGTCAGTTCCAGACACAGCCCGAGGTCGAGGTCGAGGTCGTTCCATTCGACAGCGTCGGCCAGATCAACCGGGTTATCTTTCAGTTCAAGGACAAGCTCCTGAACTACCGGGATAACACGGTCGAGTTCGGTGACGATGGCGTCGCCGAGGAGGTCGGTGCATACCGAACCACCAAGCTGCGAATCCCCACTGTCACAAGCAAGCAGGTCGCACGTCGGATCGCAAACCGTCGAGCCTCCGAAGCGATCGGGGATCTATCGAACATCAAGTACACGGTAGTCCGAGGGGCGACGATGCTCCTGCCCGGACAGGTGTTCGAGGACGAAGAAGGCAGAGTCGTTCGTGTCCTCTCCAAGCAGCTCAAGACCGCCTCATCTATCGCGGTGCTCGATACAATGCTCGACACCTACGGACTGCCTCTGCTCTCAGATACCGATGACGACGACCTCGACAACAATCAGAACACTGCGAGCAAGGACAACTTCTTCACGTTCTTCGAGGTGCCTGCATCAGTGGGGGGCACTGGTTCGATCGCTGTGGCGGTCGTCCGCTCTCGCAAGAACCGCAGGCAGGCCGGTGCGTTTGTTCACGCGAGCATCGACGACGAGGTCTCGTTCTTCACGCTCGGCAACCAGAACCCTGCAGCTGCGGGATTCACACTGGTCGATGCGATCGCGGTCGATGCAGGCCCAGACTTGATCGAAGAAGGTCCGGTCATGCAAGGCGTGGACTTCGATGCGGTCGAGGTTGTGAATCTCGCTGATCAAACAGCCGAGTGGCAGAACGGTCGTCAGCTGATGATCGTCGAAGACACTTCGGGCAGCATCGAAGTGTTCTTCGTCCGAGAGATCGCTATCCAGTCCGAAACAGTGTGGCAGGCGAGCACGCTCTACAACGTCGGCGACTACGTCATTCCTTCTGCTCTGCAGGCGACTGGTCTGCGGTACAAGTGTACGAATGCAACAGGGACGCAGCTCTCAGACACAGCTGAACCTGTGTGGCCTACCTTGACCGGAGTTTCTGTAGCGGATAACGAAGTTTCTTGGATGGCTGAGCAGTTCCAGTACCAAGCCAAGGGATTGATCCGTGCCCGCTACGGTACTCCGCTTCGAGCGTTCGCGGCTGACGACAAGGTCTGGATCATCGAGACCACACGACTGACTCTGCTCCGCAGCTTGTCGCTGCTGACTCCGGGCGAGACCTTGTGTGTTCGTACTCAACCGTTCACTTCCTCGGAACAGGTGAACATCGACAACGTAACCTCCGTGTGTAAGGTCTTGACAGGAGACGCTGTCTCTGCCGAGGGTGAATCATTCCTCATCACAGGCGACGGAGAGTCGATCGTGACAAACATCGGCGATCGCATAATCATAAAGGACGACTGATATGGCAACCAAAGAAGTAAAAGACCTCATAGATGGAGCACCTACAGCACTCGGAGGTGACGGCTCGCTCAACATCGAATCTCAGCTCATGTTCCAGAACCCGGACGGGACCACCCGAAAGGTGTCGGTCAAGCACCTCCTCGGGTTCCTCGGCATCAACGTCGGCACAGAGAGCGAGATCACTGCGGTCATCGCGTCTCGCTCTGAGCCCATGACAGGCTTCGTGACGAACGCATTGAAGTCCAACCACGTCGAGGGCTCTGGAACATTCGCTGAGACCGCAGGAACAGGCACAGGGCTTCTCGCTCAGTGGCAGTCCTCGTCGGATGCTGAGGGCGTAGACGACGGCTCTGACGTCACTACATAAGCCTCTCTCCTCAGATTCCCCCGTGCTTGCGAGAAGCCCCGTCTGATCCGCTTGCTTGCACGGGGGATCTTTATGTGCTATCATTGGGCGTACGCCTTACGGCATAGAACAGCTCCCAATAACACCCAAGAGGAACAGACACATGGACACACCATCAGCAAACCCACTCGCTCAAGGCAAGCCAATCGAGACCGTCATGGACAAGGGGTGTATCTGCCCGTTTACCTTCGCGGACAAGTCGGAGGGCTACAGCGTCTACGACGCCGAGGGCGTTCGCAAGAGCAAGCACAAGTTCAAGCCCGATGAAAACATCGACAAGGTCGCCGAGAAAATGGGCGTCCCGATCAAGATGACCCCTCCCGGAGCGAATCAACGTAAGGGGGCAAGGCCGAACGTCAAGTAAGCCTCGCGTCCATAAATCAACTCAACCTCAACTGGAGATATAATCATGGCATCATGGAGAACCACACTCCTCGGAATCATCGCAGGGCTCATGCTTCTGCTTCCTCAGATCGGAGCCGTCATCGACGACAATCCCGAGACCAATCCAGAGTACACTCAGATCATGGCGGCGTTGGCTGCTATGGGATTGGGGGTGCAGGCACGAGACAACGGTGTCAGCTCTGAACAGGCCAAAGCGAACAAGAATCGGTATTGAACCACTTTCCGAATCTCTCTCTTTCTCTCTCGGGCGGGTCGCTAAGACCCGCCTTCTTTCTTTTTGCGAGCG
>Ga0316207_10002689_pt1 | contig 17664 bp, 14 predicted proteins | sample 6weekpyrite_MG_FD_204943 | JGI IMG/M metagenome (GOLD analysis project Ga0316207, IMG submission 204943) | Microbial mat bacterial communities from mineral coupon in-situ incubated in ocean water Damariscotta River, Maine, United States -... | ecosystem: Environmental > Aquatic > Marine >...
CATTAAACAATTTATAAGCTCATCCATGTCTAATGGTTTTCGGAAAAAACGTTTTGCTCCAGCACGTGCTGCACAAAGACGAACATCCATATTATCTTCATCAGATAGAAAAACCACTGGAATATTTTCTGAAATTATATTAGAGCTCTTCGTAAGCGACACCTGATTACAGAAATCCCTGTCAATGATAACTGCAGCCGGCAGATAATTTTCACAAGCACTTATTAGTTTTTTATGGTCAGCAAAGTGTTTTACTTTAAAACCATGCTGACTAAGACTCACACTTATGTATGCATACAGAACATCATCTTCCTCAAGAATGTAAATATTATTATTTAAATCTTCACTAATTTTATAACCAGGCAGATTAGAGAATATATTTTTTTTAGGCCAGATTTCTATGATTTTTTTCAGATTATCTATCTTTATAGTTATTTTTTGTTGTTTATTTTTGGAAGCTGACAATCCATTGGCATGTTTTTTTATTATCGAAGAAACACTTTTTTCTAAATCAATAACGGATTTACTGATTATAGATGCGCAATGACTCCTGCATGATTTCATCATATCTAAAATAATGGCATGGATATCATTTAATTTATTTTCGCCATCAACTACAAAATTCTTCCAATACTTTTCAATGTCACTTACCTGAGATAATGATTTCCCCTTAAAATCACTTTGCAATGTCTCAAGTTTTGCATTTAAGTCAGTTGTTACTTTTGTGTCCATTTATAACATCTCTATTATTATTTCCATTAAATCACTATGCAGCTTTTAACATTATTGTTTTACGTATTAAAAGTTCTAATTCCTCAAAAGTAATCGGTTTAACAAATAAGTGTACTCCTGCAGGCAAACTACCTTTATGATTTACCTCATCTTCCGTTAAACCACTTGCAGCAATAATTAAACTATCTGATAGTTCAGGAATCTCCTTTACAGCTTTAATCATTTCAAAGCCATCCATCTTAGGCATCTTTAGGTCAGTAATAATGACATCCGGCTGAACCTGACCGATTTTAAGCAACCCCTCATATCCATCTTTTGCAAAAACCAGAGATGAATTTAATTTCCATGCGGATATTTGCTTTTCGTATAAACGACATTGCTGAGCATTGTCTTCTACAACGACGATCGAAAACGTCTGTTTATTTTTATCCTTCGGCGAAACAGTTTTCTTCTTAAGCAACATATTTTCTACCGAACTACGTTCAATTCGGCGATGGCCTCCTCCTGTTGTCCAGGCACTGAGTAACCCGCTATCAGTCCACAGCTGCACTGTACTAACAGCAACACCAAGTAGTTCTGCGGCCTCTCGCGTTGAATAATAATCCTTCTGTTTTACTGCCATTCCAACCTCAACTAATTAATTCAGAGAATAGAAATGTGTGAAACATTCAAAATAACTAACGTTTTCATCACTTTTATCAATTTTAGGAGTATCGGCAAATTCGTCACTTTTCTTTAATTACTACATACTTAATTAACTATTTTGGGGAATGAGAATAAAGCCATTTAATTATAATAATTTCAAAAGGTTATGGTGACTATCCAATCTATCCACAATTAGCTACCGATGGCAGACAAGCTGTATACGTACAAATCAGTAACTTATATGCTCACAAGGCAGTTAAATGTGCACAAATATTCAGCAAAACCACAACGCCACTTTTTTTAAGTGTTTAATGCACTGAGGATTGATTACCTGCTACAGAGGATTTTTCAACTAATAGCAACAAATAACTTCTTTAGAAAAGAGGTAAACATCGCCGAATGCCGTAGCTGCTTTACCAGCCTGATACTGGCATGTTCCTGACTGATAAATCATTACGAGCGACAGGTTTTTTGAATGGATAGGAATATGTAAGGAAGGAAAATAAAAAAGCCTGTTAATCACAGGCTTTTTATAGTTTTCTTTATAATTTAGATCTTGTAAGGATCTCTCAATACAATAGTTTCAGCACGATCAGGTCCTGTTGAAATAATATCAATAGGTACACCAATCACTTCTTCAATCTTTTTAATATATGCCTTGGCATTATCAGGCAAATCATCATAACTCTGAGCACCGACTGTACTTTCGGTCCAGCCAGGCATTTCAATATACTTAGGCTGACATTGTTCATAAGCATCGGCACCAATAGGTGGCGCATCAACTGCTACTCCATCATGATCATAACCAACAGCAATACGTAATGTTTCAATACCATCTAGTACGTCCATCTTTGTTAAACAAATACCGGTTAAAGAATTGATTTGAGCAGAACGACGTAAACAAACTGCATCTAACCAGCCACAACGACGGGCTCGACCAGTTGTTGCACCAAACTCATGGCCTTCTTTTGCCAAATGTGCGCCGACAGGATCGTTTAATCCTTCACCATCATAAAGTTCTGTTGGAAAAGGGCCTGCACCAACACGTGTTGTATAGGCTTTGGTGATACCCAAAACATAATCAATATCACAAGGTCCTACTCCGGTACCAGTTGCAGCACCACCGGCTGTTGGATTTGATGATGTTACATAAGGGTAGGTACCATGATCGATATCAAGCAAGGTACCTTGCGCGCCTTCAAACATAATATTTTTCCCCTGAGCACGCATATCATGCAACATACCCGTTACATCTGTCACCATAGGACGAATTCGCTCAGCAACTTCGAGTCCGTAATCAAGCACTTCCTGAAAATCGACAGTATCAACTTTAAAATAATTTTTAAGTGCAAAGTTATGGTAATCCAGGACTTCACCTAACCGAGCAGCAAAACGTTCACGGTGCAACATATCACCAACTTTCAAACCTCGGCGTGAAATTTTATCTTCATAAGCCGGGCCAATACCACGACCGGTTGTTCCAATGGCTTTTTTACCACGTGCAATTTCACGCGCCTGATCAAGTGCAATATGGTATGGAAGAATTAAGGTACAGGCTTCACTAATAAATAAACGACCATCTGCATTCACACCGCTTTCAGCCAACATGTCTAACTCTTTAATCAAAGCATCCGGCGCTAATACAACACCATTACCAATCATGCATTTTACATTTTCACGTAAAATACCTGATGGAATTAAATGTAAAACCGTTTTCTTGCCGTCGATAACTAAAGTGTGCCCGGCATTATGTCCACCCTGAAATCGCACAACAGCATCAGCTGTTTCAGTTAGCAGATCAACAACTTTACCTTTACCTTCATCACCCCACTGTGTTCCAACAACAATGACATTTTTACCCATGACTCAATCCAACCTGATTATATTAATAGCAAATTATAAAAATTATTTAACTTTCCAGTTATTACCATCTTTGACAATAACACGATCACACTCCATTGCTGCTGAGTCACCTTTCTGTTCAGGTAACTCAACAACAACACGTTCGCCTTGTGCTCGCAGTTCTGCAATAAAGTTTTGCAATGCTTCATCATCCGATACAGGTGCAAAAATACCTTTTACTGGCTTGCCATTAAGACCGGTCAATGAAACCAGTGTTTTTAAGTCTGCACTGAAACCTGTCGCAGGACGGGCAACACCAAAGTCTTTACCGATATCATCATAACGCCCACCCTGAGCAATTGACTGCCCTTGTCCGGGAGCATATGCAGCGAAAATAACACCAGTATGATAGTTATAACCTCGCAATTCAGATAAATCATAATGCAATGAAATATCTTTAACACGGTTAGTAAATTGCTTTGCAATTGTTTGTAAATTTTCTATCGCATTTAAAACTTCTTTACTCGCTTTGGAGAAAATTTTAACCGCTTTATCAAAAACTTCTACGCCACCATTTAAATCTGGCAAACTGGTTAACATTGCTGACATGTTTTTATCGATTTGCCATTCATTCATCAGCTCAACAAGTTCAGGCTTTGCTTTACGCTGCAATACATCGAACAACTGATTCTCCTGATCTGTAGAAAGTCCTGCCTGTTGCACAAGCCCTCTAAATATCCCGGCATGACCAAGATCAATATAAAAAGTATCGACACCCGTTAGCTTTAATGTTTCAACCATTAAACATAAAATTTCAACATCACTTTGTGTCCCTTTATGGCCATAAAGTTCGGCACCAATTTGCAAAGGACTACGCGATGCAGAAAATCCCTGAGGACGTGTGTGTAAAACTGTTCCCAGGTAACATAAACGTGTTGGTGTATTTTGTTTTAAATGGTGCGCTTCTATACGCGCAACTTGTGGTGTCATATCAGCACGAATACCCATCATCCTGCCAGTAAGTTGGTCGGTTATCTTAAATGTTTGCAAATCAAGATCGTGACCTGTCCCACTTAACAGAGATTCCAAATATTCCACAAACGGAGGCATAACCAGGTCATACCCCCATGTTGTATACGTATCAATCAGACGACGGCGCAAACCTTCCAGCTGAATAGCCTGGGCAGGAAGAACTTCTTCAATGCCTTCTGGTAGCACCCAACGATTATTTAGTGTCATTTTATTTTCTTAACTTAAACGTTTAATTTTTAAAAACATAAAGCAGAACCGTACCGAGTACCATACTGAATAATCCCCAGGTTCTGACGTGTCGGTTATCCATCTGCAAAAACATCGACAATGCTTTTTTATAGCCATCCGGGTTAATTGTTGGCAATAAGCCTTCAATTACAAGCACAAGCGAAATTGCTACAAGAAAATCTTGCCACATAATGATACCCAACTAAAACTAATTTATTTTATAAGGGTACTGAAAAAGTGTTTTTCTTATGTTTCCAGTACCCTTGATAAGATTTCAACTAATATTGAGGACGATAACTTATTTTGCTTTTTTAAAATATTTAAAGAATTCAGAGTCTGGCTGAATAACAAGCAAGTCGTTATTACTTTCAAATGTTTTACGATAAGCATCGAGACTACGATAAAACGCGTAAAAATTTGAATCTCGATTATACGCATCAGCATATATTGCCGCTGCTTTCGCATCACCATCACCACGTGTTTTTTGTGAAGTTCGATAAGCCTCTGCTAATAATATTGTACGTTGACGATCCGCATCGGCGCGAATCCTCTCAGCCGCTTCAGCACCTTTCGAGCGAAACTCTTTCGCTACTCGGGTACGTTCAGCTACCATTCTTCTGTATATAGAATCACTAATAGATTGTTCATAATCCATTCGCTTAACACGTACATCGACGACTTCGATACCAAAGTTTTTAACACCAACATTACCAATATCTTTAGTTCTGTCCATTAGCGCTGCACGTTCACCCGATATTACTTCCTTAACTGTTCGGCTACTCATTTCAGAACGTAGACCATCATTAACGATAGTATAAATACGAGTACGAGCGGTAGATACGCTACCATTCATTGATTTATAGAATTTCTCAACATCATTGATGCGCCACTTAACAAAGAAGTCGACCAGGACATTTTTCTTCTCTTTTGTTAAATAACGTGCTGGACGTGCATCCAACGTTAAAATTCGGCGATCATATTTACGTACATTATTCACAAATGGAATTTTTACATGCCAACCCGGCTCATAATCTGACTTAACGATTTCACCTAATCGGAATTTAATCGCCAGTTCGGTTTCGCTAACAATAAAAATTGAACCATAGGCAATGATTAAAGCAATACCGGCAAAAACAGCTACTAAAATTGCACGTGGGCTCATTAGCGCACCTCCCTGCTACGTGAACGACTATCAAAACGTGATGACGAAGGTGGTGTTGAAGTTACCGAATCACTCGCATCATTTGTTATATCTGTTACAGATTTTGATGCACGTTGTTTATTAATAATTTTATCAATCGGCAAATACATCAGGCTGTTACCCTGCTTCACATCCACCATCACTTTATTAGTTTTTTGATAAACTTGTTCCATTGTTTCCAGATACAAACGTTGGCGTGTTACTTTAGGCGCTTTTTTATACTCTGCAAGTAACTTGGTAAAACGCTTTGCTTCACCATCCGCCTTAGCAATCAATTCATCACGATAAGCCAATGCATCCTGTTCTACACGAGCACCTTTACCACGTGCTCTTGGTAAAATATCATTTGAATAGGCTTGCGCTTCATTAATCAAACGCTCTTTATCTTCACGTGCTTTAATTGCATCATCAAAGGCATGCTGCACCTGTTCAGGTGGCTGAGCATTCTGCATATTAACATTTGTAATAACAATCCCTGCATTGTAGCGATCCAGAATTTCTTGAATTAACTTCTCAGTCAACGAAGCAATTTCCAGACGTCCGTCTTTAATAACAGAATCCATACTTGCCTTACCCACATTTTCACGCATAGCACTTTCAGTTGCCTGAACTACTGTTGCATCAGGGTCTCTTACGTTAAACAGGAAGTCTTTTGCACTCTTGATTTTGTATTGCACCGTAAACTCAACGTCTACAATGTTTTCATCTTTGGTGAGCATTAAGGCTTCTGAAGATTTTCGGCCAAGAATAACTTCCCGAACATTTTCTGTGTTCACAACATAAACAGACTGAATAAAACGTGGATACCAGTGTGGGCCTGGCTCTGCACTGTGATCATATTTACCTAAATGTAAAACAACGCCTTCAGTACCCTCGTCGACAATATAGATACCTGATAAGGCCCATACACTGATTAATACGATGGCAATAAAGCTGGCACCCATACCGCCACCACCGGATTTCTTACCGGAGCCGCCGCCTTTTCCGCCAAATAGCTTGGTGACTTTATCCTGAAATTTCTTAAAAACTTCGTCTAAATCTGGTGGTCCCTGGTTATCATTACGATTACCCCATGGATCCTTATTGCCAGAACCTCCCGGTTCATTCCAAGCCATATTGTGCTCCAATTTATTACTTTAATGAGTGATTTCTTATAGTGGGGATTCTATGGTGCTTCTTCAATGGCTGCAAGCAATGCTTTGCCCGATGTCATCGTGATTCTAGAGCGCCAGCTGGGAATCGGCCTTAATCAGATTTGATTCCACCAGATATTGCTCAATTTGATGCTTTTTACAGAGCATATTCCAGTCAGCTATCGGCATATCCACATGAACACACCAATTGCCGTTTTCGTCATAGTTTTCCTGCTTAATTTTGCCATGTTCATGTAAAAGTGCATTTAAACGGCCATTATTATAAGGAATAGAAAGCTCAACCTGGGCTGAAGTCGGTTGCAGACGCGCCTGAATGGCCTCCATTAACAGTTCAACACCTTCCCCTGTTTTAGCAGAACACCAGACCCGATACGGAATTTGCTCGCCTGCATCATTTTCTTTCATATCAATACGCGGCTCGACATCGCCAAGCCTGTCCAGCTTGTTAAATACTAGTAACTGCGGAACTTCAGTTGCCCCGATTTCTTCTAATACCTGGTTGACCTGATCAATAGTATCGTCCCGTTCATCAGCTGTAACATCAACCACATGCAGGAGTAAATCAGCATCATTGGTTTCCTGTAAAGTAGAACGAAAAGCCGCGACCAGATCATGTGGTAGGTGACGAATAAAGCCAACCGTGTCAGCAAGCACGATTGTTTGAGTATTTGGCAATGATACACGCCTCAGGGTTGGGTCGAGCGTTGCAAACAGTTGATCTGCTACATACACGTCTGCTTCAGTAATACGGTTAAACATGGTGGACTTACCCGCATTGGTATAACCGACCAGCGAAACGGTTGGAATGTCTGCCCGCTTTCGTGAACGCCGTCCCTGATCACGCTGCTTCTGCACCTTAGTTAATTTTTTATTAAGCTGGCGAATACGATCACCGATTAAACGTCTGTCCGTTTCCAGCTGAGTTTCACCCGGGCCACGTAAACCGATACCCCCTTTTTGTCGTTCAAGGTGTGTCCAGCCTCGAACCAGTCGGGTAGACAGGTGTTTTAATTGCGCCAGTTCGACCTGCAATTTACCTTCATGGGTACGTGCACGCTGGGCAAAAATATCAAGAATGAGACCGGTTCTGTCTAAAACCCGGCATTCACAATGTGCTTCAAGATTACGTTCCTGTACCGGGCTTAGTACATGGTTAAATAAAAGAAGATCCGCCTGATTGTCTTTGACAGCTTGTTTTAGCTCGTCAGCCTTACCAGAGCCAACAAAAAACCTTGGATGCGGCGCATGTCGTGAACCAGTGATAGTATGCAAAGGTTCCGCTCCAGCAGACGTCGCTAGCTCAAGAAATTCACTTGTTGCTTCACGTTGCTGTTCAGACTGTAGATTAAGATGGACAAGGATGGCTCGTTCACCACCCCCAGGACGTTCAAACAACCTGCTACTCCAGGCCCGAAACGGCTAAACGGGCAAAAAACGTAGTGATACCAGAGAAAAGATCAGGTTGTTCAAAATTCAAACTACACATTACCCTTTGCTGGTGCACTACCACCGGCTTCGTCTGACATAGGTAATTTAACACTGCGTGATGGCACAACAGTAGAAATGGCATGCTTGTAAACCATCTGGCTTACAGTATTTTTTAGCAACACAACAAAATTATCGAACGACTCGATTTGCCCCTGTAATTTAATTCCATTGACTAAAAATATTGAGACAGGAATGCGATCTTTACGCAGTGCATTTAAAAATGGATCTTGTAACGATTGGCCTTTGCTCACCGATACTCTCCTTATTGTTATTCTTATATTGCATACGATTAGCAAGCTAAGATTGTGTAAAAAAACCCCAAACTAGTTTAGAAAACATACCAAATTGGCAAACTATTCAGGCAACTCAAATAATAGTAGCACAAGCAAAAAATAAAGAAACTGTGGTCATATTAAACCCAGATATTTTACCTTGCTTACAAATTAGATATGGATGGAGTCTAAACTTTTCAAGGCCAGATCATTGATAGATGACAAATTATCTGCCAGTTGCTGGCTGTCTAACCAGATGGCATCTTTTTCATTTCGCAGCCAGGTAAGCTGACGTTTGGCAAGTTGGCGAGTCACGACTATCCCTCGATCAACCATACTTTGATAGTCACGTTGGCCATCCAGATATTCCCAAACCTGTCGGTATCCCACTGCACGCATGGAGGGCATATCGACATTTAAATCCCCTCTGTTATATAAGGCTTTTACCTCATCAATAAAACCTTGCTCCAGCATGGAATGAAACCGCTGCTCGATACGTTGATGTAATACTGCCCGGTCTTTTGGATTAACTATCAACTTGCTGATGTTGTACGGCAAAATATTTTGCTGCTTGTGTTTACGCTGCAACTCAGAAAGTGGCTCTCCAGATACTTCATATACCTCGAGCGCTCGCTGAATGCGCTGTGGATCATTCGGATGTATTTTACTCGCAGCATCAGGATCAACTTTTTGAAGTCTCTCATGCATCGCCTGCCAACCCAATTTTTCAGCCTCTGCTTCCAGCTTTTCACGCACTTCATCATCCGCTGCCGGTAATTCAGATAAACCATCCAGTAGTGCCCGGTAATACAACATCGTGCCACCAACCAGTAATGGTATTTTCCCCTGTTGAGTAATGTCCTCCATTTCAGCCAGTGCATCTCGGCGAAATTCGGCAACTGAATAGGCGATGGCTGGATCTAAAAAATCTATTAACCGGTGTGGCGCAATCGCCAACGTTTTAGCATCGGGCTTAGCCGAGCCAATATCCATATCTTTATAAATGAGTACTGAATCAACACTGATAATTTCAACCGGCATATTCTGAACAAGATGTACTGCCACATCGGTTTTACCGGATGCAGTTGGCCCCATTAAACAAATCACAGGTGGAAAATTTTGTTGTAGCTGACTCACGATAATTAACGAACAGTAGATGTATTAAATTCTGGTGATATATTTTTTTGAAATAATTTATTTATTTCAGAAACACTCATAACTCGCCAGAATTTATTTTTATAAGGAGCAGAGTCAAATAAAGATGAAAATGTTTTTTCTATTGTTCTAAGATAATCATTCCATTCAGATTTCGTCCGGCTCTCAACGCTAACATCAAGTTCAACAAAACGACTTAACAAATGTATCAGTTCAGTTGCTGAGATTTGCTTTTCCATTTGTAAACTTGTTAATAATTGCTTTATTACAGTTTCATGCTGACAATGCTGCAGAAACTCTGGAGCTGCACGAAGTAAAGCAAGGTTCCTGGTTTGCATACTTAAATCAAAACCAAGTGAGTGAATTAGCTCCTGTTTCATTTCAGCACACTCGCTCAGTTGCGAATCCAGTTCAATTGAAACAGGAAACATAAATGGTTTGATTGTAATTTTATTAGCTTTAAATTGTTCTAACCATTGATGTTCCACCATGTGTTGCTCAATTCTTGTAAGATGAACAATAACCATGCCCTGCTGTGCATAACTAACCAAATAACTCGGCTGACAAAAACCAATAGCATCTCCAAGCAAGGTTTGTTTTTTTAAAGTTGATGAATCTGTTGCTGATTTAAATTCTGTATGAGATGACTTATTAAATGCAGAAGTAACCGTTGGTTGGCAATATCTCTCATTTGATTCAGCCACTCGTGTATCCCGAGTAGGACTTAGCGACGCAACTAAACCAGAGTTAATACTTTCAGCATAAACTGGTTCATAAATTTGCTTGCCTGTATGTAATTCAGCTAATGACTTATCTATAACATGATTAACAAAATCATGTACCAGTCGCATTTGCCTGAACCGGACTTCATGCTTAGTTGGGTGAACATTCACATCAACCTGCTGTGGATCCATTTGCAAATTTAATACATAAGCCGGATAACGCCCCGGCGGTAAAACAGCCTGATATGCCTGTCTTAATGCATGACTGATAATTTTATCTTTAACCATGCGACCATTAACATAAAAATATTGCATATCCGTTTGCCCACGTGAGTACTCTTTGTTACTCAGCCAACCAGACATAATAAGTGTTGAGGCTTGATATGAAACAAGTAAGGCATGCCGGATAAAATTTTTATCCAGTAAACGCTGTATTCTTTTTGTCTTTTGTTCTTCTGAAACAGCAGAAGGTAAGCGATGTATCACACGTTGGTTATGCTTTAAAACAATTTCAACATCGAATCGGCTCAGTGCTATCCGTTTAACAACATCTTCGATATGCCTAAATTCGGTACGCTCACTGCGTAAAAATTTTCGTCTAGCAACGGTATTATAAAAAATATCACGAACAATAATGCTTGTTCCCGCAGGATGCGATGCCGGTTTTAAGTCGCCATTAGATAGTTCCTTGTTAGACCATTGCCATGCCATGTCCTGCGTGTGAGTTCGGGAGGTTATTTCGAAGCGGCTGACAGATGCAATACTTGCCAATGCTTCCCCTCTAAATCCCATGCTTTGAATTGCGGTTAAATCGTCAAAACAGGAAATCTTACTGGTACAATGTGCCTGTACTGCGAGCGGTAATTCGTCTTGTGGAATACCACAGCCATCGTCAAAAATTTTTACTAACTCCAGCCCACCTTTGTTGATTTCGATCTCAAGTGATTTTGCACCCGCATCCAGACTATTTTCGATTAGCTCTTTTACGATTGAAGCAGGACGTTCAATCACCTCTCCCGCAGCAATCTGATTTGCCAGCTCAACAGGGAGTTGACGTATCGGTGTCCGTATAAATTCGGTGGCCTTCATGCATCTAGTTTACCATATTCAATAAAGCTATCGCTCGTCGTATTAACAAATATGGGATGACGACAAACAGGATTTACTGCAAAGAACAACTCAAAACAGATTCCCGTTGACGTGGGAATGACGACAGGCTAACTACTGTAAGGAATACGTAATACTGAGCCGACACGAATACGGTCAGTGGAAAGTTTATTAACCGAACGTATCATCGCAACACTCACGCTATACTGATTGGCGATTGCCGAAAGTGTTTCGCCTTTAGCGACTCGGTGCCTGGTATCCTGCAATGCCAGCAAAGTACCGGGAGGAGGGTTCGATTTAAAGTAACTACGAACCCCTTTTAAAATAGCTTTGGCGATACGTTGTTGATGCCTATGACTGCGTAATTTACGCTCTTCTGCCGGGTTCGATATAAATGCGGTTTCAACTAAAATTGATGGAATGTCCGGCGCTTTTAAAACTCTAAAACCGGCTTGTTCGACATTCTTTTTATGCAAGTGTGCAACCTTACCTAAATTCCCCAGAACATGGCTTGCAACCTGATGGCTTGTTTCCATGGTTGAGTTCTTAACCATATCGACCAGCACAAGTTTTAATAAGGCATCATCGATGTCTTCAAGATCGACACCACCAATCATATCTGCCTGGTTTTCTTTTTCGGCAAGAAAACGTGCTGCCTCACTACTGGCCCCACGATCAGAAACAACAAATACCGACGTACCTTTTGCTCTTGAGTTTTTAAACGCATCAGCATGAATCGAGATAAAAATATCAGCCTGTTCACGACGAGCTAACTTAACCCGCTTTTTCAATCCAACGTAGTAGTCGCCCTTACGGATCATTACCGGCCGCATACCACGTTCACGCTTAATCAATTTTTCCAGGCGCTTGGCAATCGCCATCACCACATCTTTTTCCCGGGTACCACGACGCCCTATTGCTCCAGGATCTTCACCACCATGACCTGCATCAATCGCTACAATAATATCGCGTCGGGTATTTTTGTATTTTAACTTGTGAGCAGGTTTTGGCTTGTGAGTAACGTCTTTACCAACCAGGTCTATTACCAGACGATGGCCATACTCGCGATTGGGTTTCAATAAAAAGCTCTTTGGACGAACTTTAGAATTTAGATCCAGCACAATTCGCAAATCGTCCCTGTTACGCGAAGCATAACGAATATCTCTTACAAAACTTTTTGCAAAATCCAGCCCGCTTGGCTTATTTCGCATTCGCGCATTATTTAAGTCGATAACAATTCGATTAGGTGATTTTAATGCAAACAGAGAATGATTAATTGGTGCACTGAGATCAAATACAAGACGGGTAGAATCCGGCGCTGGCCACATGCGAATGCTTTTTACCTCAGTCGTTGAGGCAGCATAAGCCGATAAGCTAGTAATAGTTAGACTAATACCAGCGAATATCATCAATAAACAAGCTAGATAATGATTTCGTGCGTGCCCTGACATCTGTACACCTACTAATTGTGTTCAACCCTATCTCTAACTTTGGCAAATAATTACAGGAAATACAAGTAAAAAAGCTATAATTTTTAATAAGATACGACAATTAGTTAAAAGTTTTTCTAGAATAGATCACAAATTGGCCATATTTGTGCAGTTTGCAACAGGATTTAAGCCCAAAATATCACAGGTAGACTTTAAATGGTTGCCACCCTATTCTAGATAAACCCCATCAAATATAACAAACAAGTCTTATAACGACTGAATGACGGCAAAATAATAATAAGGATGCATGATGGAAAACAGCGTAAATGAAGGCTCACATAGTCACCAACCTTTCGAATTTACCGGTAAAGCAGTTGAATACTTCTCTATCTGGATAGTGAATGTCGTACTGTCGATTCTGACTATCGGTATCTACTCTGCCTGGGCAAAGGTACGTACCAACCAGTACTTTTATGGCAACACCCTGCTAGACGGTAACGCCTTTCGATATACAGCAAACCCGGTACAAATATTAAAAGGTCGAATCGTTGCCCTGGTACTCTTTTTAATTTACTACTTCGCCTCCCTGTCTAACCCAATTATTGCAGGAACTGTTTTTCTTTTTATCATGTTACTGGTGCCGGCTTTTGTTGTAATGTCGATGGCTTTTCGATTACGAAACTCTGTGTACCGAAATGTACGCTTTAATTTTCAAAAAGATTTTTTACAGGCCTACAAAGTTTTCTTTGTACCCATTCTATTTGCTGGTGGTTATATATTTTTAGTCGGTCAAATTGAACATTTACAAACTGACGATGCCGAATCAAGCAGTAATCTTGTCCTTGCTGCAATCAGTATTGCACTGGTTATTGGTATTTTTACCATGTTGCCCTGGTGGGAATTCATTATTACCCGCTTTAAAGTGGTTCATTCACAATTTGGCAACAGTGACTTTTCATATACTGCTTCGGTCAAAAATTTTTACGGCATGTATCTGATGGCCTCTCTTTTCTCTATCCTTGTCTTTGGCGTCATTGGTTTATTGATTGCAGGTATTGTGCAGTTTGGATTAACTGAACAGGGTGAGGATCCCTCAGCGGCAATCTTCGGTTCCCTTCCTTTGCTTATGCTCCTGATACTTCCTGCCTACTTGTGGTTATTCGCCTACTTTCAGGCTAAGCGCACTAATTTAATTTTTGGTAATCTCAGAATTAATGGTCATCAACTCAACTCTGAAATGAAAACAGGCTATTTATTGTATTTATACATAACCAACACTCTGGTCATTATGCTTACCCTTGGTTTGATGTTGCCATGGGCAAAAATTCGTACTGCAAAATACAAAGCCTCTGTTACATCAATGACCGTTGCAGGTGATCTAAACCAGTTTGTTACCACCCAGGAGCAACAACAATCAGCAATGGGTGAAGAGATAGGCGAAATGTTCGACCTGGATATTGGTTTTTAAACTGTGTCGTCCGCTTTACCCTCGATAAAAGGCAGTTATTTCGATGGCCAGACATCTGGTAAAAAAGATGTCTGGCTTTATTATAAAGAAAACGGTTTATTAGGTTTTACAGACACTAATATAACCGAAACACCTTTTGCCTCCGTACAAATTTCATCGCGTATCGGTAATACCCCACGCTTTATAAACTTTCCTGATGGCGCTCAGTTCGAAACAAACGATAACGATGCTATTGATGTGATGGTTAAAACATTTAATAGTAGTTTATTTCAGGGCCTTATTCACAAACTAGAATCAGCTAAAACCTTTGTTATTGCAACCACAATCGGCCTGGTTGTTTTTGGCTGGTTGTTTGTTCAATATGGTTTACCCTACACAAGTAAAAAAATTGCAGAACGACTACCAGACAAAGCCTCTCATTATCTTGGACAAGGTGTGCTGGATATTCTGGATAAGCAATGGTTTTCTAAAACTAAACTATCAGATGAAAAACAACAGGTTTTACAAAGTTTATTTCAGGAACTAAAAACAAATATTGAAGGCAGTAATAATTATAAACTTGTTTTTAGAACCGGAGGCGATATCGGTGCCAATGCCTTTGCTTTACCCGATGGCACTATCGTGATGACCGATGAGCTTATTAACTTAACCGATGATAATCTTGATATTGCATCCATCATGCTGCATGAAATAGGTCATTTAAAGCAGCGTCACAGCCTGCGTGCCACTATCCAAAAATCCGGTTTGGCTATTTTTATCGTTGCGATTACGGGTGATGTTTCGACCAGCAGCTCTGTTATTACCGCTATCCCTTATGTGTTAATTGAATCCGGTTTCTCACAGGATATGGAAACCGAAGCAGATAGTTTTGCTTTAGACTATATGCTGTCGCATCAAATTAACCCTGAACACTTCGCTATTATGATGGAAAAACTTATTGCCAGTTTTTCAGATAAATACATCGACTGTATCGAACAAACAGAAGAAAAAAGTACAGTTTTAGAATGCATTGAACTGGCCGTAGAACATAACAGAGCAACTACAACAAAACCGAGTAAAAATTTACTGGACTACTTTTCGACCCATCCAAGCTCTGAAGAGCGAATAGAAAGATTTAAATCTATCGCTAAGCACTAAGCTTAGCCAGCATTGCTTCACCTCGCTTTGTATTAGCCGTTAGTACAAAGCGTCTGGCTTTATCGATGTAGTCTATCTTTAACCATAAATCCATATCAGGTAACCAACCTGCTCCCTGTTCCGGCCACTCGATTAAATTAATCGTATGTTCAGCAAACATTTCATGTGCACCGATCAATTCCAGTTCTTCCGGATCGGACAGGCGATATAAATCAAAATGGTTAATAACCAGATCATCAAGCTGATAAGGTTCAAGAATAGTATAGGTTGGGCTTTTTACATTACCTTGATAACCGAAAGCATGTAAAAAACCACGTGCAAAAGTTGTTTTGCCCGCACCTAAATCGCCTTGCAGCGCAATCCAGCAAGGTGCCTTTACAACAGCTGCCACACTGGCAGCAAATTCTTCAGTTTGCTCAAAGGTATTCAGATTTTTTTCAAGCGTCTGCATAGCCAGAAGAACTCTATCAGCAAAGAAATATCAGGGATTAACAAGACGTCGGATCCAGCTCATTAAATCAGAAGCCAACATGCCACGTTCACCGATCGCTTTTGCTGCCTCGTCACCTGCCCGGCTGTGTATCACAACACCCAGCTCGGTGGCTTCCTGATTCGTTAAACCTTGTGCAATCAAACCTGTAATAATCCCAGTGAGTACATCGCCCATACCACCCGATGCCATCCCCGGGTTGCCATACGGGCACACCCTTGGCAGACCTTTTTGTGATTTAACCAGTGTCCCCAAACCTTTAAGCACAGTAATCCCACCAAACTGCTGACTGATTTCTTTTACACTCTTAAAGCGATCGCTTTGTACTTCAGATGTAGAAAGACCAAGTAAACGGCCAGCTTCACCAGGATGAGGCGTTAAAATCCAGTTGTCATAATTCTGATTAGACTCAGCAAGTAAATTAAGAGCATCCGCATCCACCACCATCGGCAGCCCCGATTCAATCGCAGCTGTCAGTAAATCTTGCGCCCACTTTGACTGACCCAGACCCGGGCCAATACCGATAACATTGGCTAAGGATAATAATGGTAAAATCTCCTCTACCTTTTCAATGCCGTAACAAATTAATTCTGGTCTTGTCGCATTTAAAGTGGCCGCATGTTCAGGGTGTGTGACTATAGTTATACGGCCTGCGCCACTTCTTGCCGCTGCTTCGCCGGCTAATCGAATCGCGCCCGGCATACCCGGTGCACCGCCGATTAAAACAACATGCCCAAAATCACCTTTATGTGCATTGCGCTGCCGCTTTGGTAATAACTTGACCAACGTATCATAGTCCAGTCGGAAACCGGCCGGGCTACGCATGTCATAAAGTGCCTTCGGTAAGTTCAAGTCACAAAAACTTACTTTACCACTGTATTCAGGTCCATCACCCGTGATCAAACCCTGTTTAAAACCAACATAGGTAATCGTTACATCGGCTTTAACTGCCTCACCTTGCGGCATACCTGTATCTGCATTTAAGCCAGAGGGAATATCGACAGAAAAAACGGGCGCATCATACGCATTAACCGCTTCAATCGCTTCGGCATAATTACCTTCAACATTGCCATGAATACCAGTACCCAGCATGGCATCAATCACAACATCATGTGCTTCTTCATCCAGGTCCTGAACATTCGAAAACGGGATAGGTGTTATTCCACTTCCCAACAACCGCTGTTGAGCCGATAAAGCATCACCCTGTAGTTTGTTCTCATCACCAACCTGCAATACATCAACATGCAGTTCCTGCTCGGCTGCCAGGCGCGCAATAACAAAACCATCCCCAGCATTATTGCCTGTTCCACATAAGATCAATAACCGCTTACAATCTGGCCATTGGGACATGAGTAATTGAAAAGCAGCCTCACCGGCTCGCTCAATTAGAATATTCCCGGAAACGCTAAAGGCCTCCATTGCATAACGATCCAGCTCTTTTACTTGCGCAGCGGTATAGATATTTTGAGATAATTGTTCCATACCCTGTATCATAGCCTTTATAAACCTAAAAAATAAACCACTCGACTAAAAACCTGTCACCTATATGCCAATCAATAAC
>Ga0316207_10002690_pt1 | contig 17660 bp, 14 predicted proteins | sample 6weekpyrite_MG_FD_204943 | JGI IMG/M metagenome (GOLD analysis project Ga0316207, IMG submission 204943) | Microbial mat bacterial communities from mineral coupon in-situ incubated in ocean water Damariscotta River, Maine, United States -... | ecosystem: Environmental > Aquatic > Marine >...
CACTGGCCTGGGCCGCTTCATTGAGATTAAAGGTGGCGCTGACCTCGGCGCGGGCACTGCCGTGGCGTACCATGTCGCTGTCGGCGCGGTCGCCGAGTACTAGCCCAAGGGCATCGATTAAAATGGACTTGCCGGTGCCGGTCTCACCAGTCAGCACCGAGAGATCGGCGTTAAAGTCGAGATCAAGTTGTTCGACGATGGCAAAATTTCGGATATAGATGTGACTTAGCATGGTTCAGTATCGTGTTACGAGGTTTCAGCCCAGTGAAGCTTGGCTCTGAGTATTTCGTAATGGTCGTGTTGTAGTGGATGGATCAAATGGATCGGTTGCTCTTTTTTTCTGATCTTAATGCGATCGCCGGCCGAGAGACCAAAGCTGATCTGCCCATCGCAGGTCACCTGCGCGTTGTCGTGGTTACGTTCGCAGATGACGACCTCAATTTCATTGTCACCACTGATCACGATCGGCCGGTTACTCATGGTGTGCGGGCAGACCGGCACCAGTAATAAAGCATTGAGCACTGGATCGATGATGGGGCCGCCAGCGGAGAGGGCATAGGCAGTCGAGCCCGTTGGCGTGGCGATAATAAGTCCATCTGAGCGGAGTTGATTGAGCCGTTTGCCATTGATATAGGTCTCGAGTTCAATCATTCGCGCAACATTCCATTTGTGAACGACGACGTCGTTAAAGGCGGTCGCTTCATTGAGTTTTTCGCCTTGACGAATCACCGCGCTGTCGAGCAGAAAGCGTTCTTCGGTGATGTAGTGGCCCTGTAATATCTCGCTAAGGTAGGCAATCATGTTGTCGTGTGAGATATCGGTCAGGAAACCGAGGCGACCAAGATTGACCCCGGCGAGTGGTACGTTGTGGTCGGCCAATGCACGTGCGGCGTTGAGCAGGGTGCCGTCGCCACCGACGACGATCGCGAGGTCACAGCGCTTGCCAATCTCATGGCGGGTGCAGATCTCTAATGCGCTACTGGTGACGGCCTCGGCGTTGACTTCGTCGAGATAGACAGAGAGCCCTTGTTCTAATAGGTAGTGACTGAGTGTGTCGAGCGCCTCGCCGACGCGTGGATCGTTTTGTTTGCCGATCAGTCCGATGGTATTAAATGTCTGTTGAGTCATTGTTTTTTCAATTTATTGCAAATTTCCAGCACGCTTTGTTGCGAAAGTAACATGGACGCCGTAAATCACCAATAACTTCATTTTATCAATGACTTGCAAAAAACAGTTTAGCACTCTAAGATTGCGAGTGCTAACTGTGGTGGGGGCTGTTATTGAATCGCTGAACTGCGGGCTAGTGACCTGAATATTCAATCGTTTGAAAAGACCTGAGACACGTAGAGTGGCAGAAGAAATTGGAGATCGAGCCCAGCATCTGCTTAAGGTGTTAGTGGAGAGCTATATTTGCAGCGGACAGCCGGTCGGTTCGCGAGCGTTGGCGCGTGATTCGGGGCTGGATGTGAGTGCCGCTACGGTGCGGAATGCGATGGCCGACCTCGAAGAGCTCGGCATGGTGAGTTCGCCGCACACATCAGCAGGGCGTATTCCAACAAACAAGGGTTACCGCATGTTTGTGGATACATTGTTAACGGTTAAGCCGTTAACGGATCGTGAGATCATCACCTTGAATGGTCAGTTTGGTGTGGATGGATCGAATCAGGAGTTGGCAACGACGGTGTCGGATTATCTCTCTGGGATGACCGAGATGGCGGGGATGGTGATGATCCCGCGTACTGCTAAGCATTCGTCGCTACGTCATATTGAGTTTATGCCGCTCTCTGATCACCGTATTCTGGCGATCCTGGTGATCAATGAAAAAGATGTGCAAAACACGGTGATCAAGGTTGATCGCCAGTACACTTCGGCGGAGTTGCAGCAGGCGGCAAATTTCCTGAATAGTGAACTGGCCGGGCGTGAACTGTTTGATGTGCGCCACCGTATCCTTAAGGAGTTGCGCGAAACCAAGGATGGTATGGAGCAGATGATGCACCAGGCGATCAGCATGGCGGAGCAGGTATTTGATCAGCCAGGATCAAAACCTGACAGCGATGATTTTGTGTTAAGTGGCCAGACCCGTTTGATGGGGTTTGAAGAGCTCTCAAATATAGAGAAGCTACGCGGATTGTTTGAAGCCTTTAATGAGAAGCAGCAGATTCTGGCGCTGCTGGATCAATGCCTCGATGGTGATGGCGTACAGATTTTTATCGGTGATGAGTCGGGTTATGGTGTGCTGGACGAATGCAGCATGGTGACCTCCAGTTATCAGGTCGATGGTGAGGTGCTGGGTATATTGGGCGTGATTGGCCCGACACGGATGGCCTACGAGCGAGTGATCCCAATTGTCGATGTGACGGCAAAAATGGTGAGCGCGGCCTTGGCTCAGTCGAAATAGCCCCTATGATTAATTAAATTGCGATTTTGGAGCGTTGTAAATTATGAGTAATGAAAAGGAAGCAGCTGCTGAGAGCAGTGTTGAAGATACCTCGGTTGAGGTGGAGTTAAATGCTGAACAGGCGGCCAACAGTGACGCACCCGCACCCTCCCATGAAGAGCTGCTATTGACCCTGCAAGATGCACAGGCGAAGGCGGATGAGCACTGGAATCAGCTACTGATGGCTCGGGCGGATCTCTCAAATGCACAGCGCCGTGCTGAGCGTGATCTGGCAAATGCACATAAATTTGGCGTTGAAAAGCTGGCGCTGGAATTGATACCGGTAAAAGACAGCATGGAAATGGGGCTGGCCGCAGTAGCCGAAGGCGATGAACAGGACAAAGTCCGAGAAGGGATGGAGCTGACACTGCAGATGTTCAGTGGTGTGCTGGATAAGTTTGGCGTGAAAGAGGTCAACCCTCAGGGTGAAAAATTTAACCCGGATTTCCACCAGGCGATGTCGATGCAGGAATCGGCCGATTTTGAGCCGAATACTGTGATGACGGTATTTCAGAAAGGTTATGTATTGAATGAACGGCTGATTCGCCCTGCGATGGTGGTGGTTTCAAAGGCTGCTGCGGCTGAGTAGTACGTCATTTGCGATTATTCGTGAATGATTGGCAGAAAAATTGATAAAACGGCTTGAAAAGTCGAAGTTGCGTCTCTAGATAGAGATACAAGCTTAAACAGATTTAATAAATAGTAAGTAACGACAGATTTAAACTACGGAGATTTTGGAAATGGGAAAAATTATTGGTATTGACCTGGGTACCACCAACTCGTGTGTAGCCGTGATGGATGGTGACAAACCACGTGTGCTCGAGAACAGCGAGGGTAACCGTACCACTCCATCTGTTGTTGCTTACACCGATGACAACGAAATTTTGGTGGGCATGTCGGCTAAGCGCCAGGCAGTGACCAATCCAACTAACACCCTGTTCGCGATCAAGCGTCTGATCGGCCGTCGTTTTGATGAAGAAGTGGTTCAGCGCGATATTAAACTAGTGCCATACAACATCATTAAAGCAGATAACGGTGATGCATGGGTCGAAGCGAATGGCAACAAAATGGCTGCACCTGAAATCTCAGCACGCGTTCTGATGAAGATGAAAAAGACCGCTGAAGATTTTCTGGGCGAAGAAGTGACCGAAGCGGTTGTGACCGTACCAGCTTATTTTAATGACTCACAGCGTCAGGCGACCAAAGATGCAGGTAAAATCGCAGGTTTGGAAGTTAAGCGTATTATTAATGAGCCAACGGCTGCGGCACTTGCTTACGGCATGGATAAAAACCGTGGTGACTCTAAAATCGCCGTTTACGATCTGGGTGGTGGTACTTTTGATATCTCTATCATCGAGATTGCAGAGATTGAAGGTGAGCATCAGTTCGAAGTACTGTCGACCAATGGCGACACCTTCCTTGGTGGTGAAGATTTTGATACCCGTCTGATCGATTATCTTTCAGATGAATTCAAAAAAGATTCTGGGGTTGATCTGCATAGCGACCCGCTAGCACTACAGCGTCTGAAAGAGGCGGCTGAGAAGGCGAAGATTGAGCTCTCATCAAGCCAGCAGACTGACGTTAACCTGCCTTACATCACTGCCGATGCAAGCGGACCAAAACACCTGAACATTAAAATGACCCGCGCCAAGTTGGAGTCGTTGGTCGAAGATCTGGTTACACGTTCAATTGAGCCCTGTAAGATTGCATTGAAAGATGCTGGCCTGAGCGCTTCTGAGATTGATGATGTGATTCTTGTCGGTGGTCAGATTCGTATGCCGATGGTTCAAAAAGCCGTTGAAGAGTTCTTCGGTCGTGAGCCACGTAAAGATGTTAACCCAGATGAAGCGGTAGCGGTTGGTGCTGCGATTCAGGGTGGTGTACTGGGTGGTGACGTTAAAGACGTACTGCTACTGGACGTAACCCCGCTATCTCTTGGTATCGAAACCATGGGTGGTGTAATGACCAAACTGATTGAGAAAAACACCACGATTCCTACCAAAGCGAGTCAGGTGTTCTCAACCGCTGATGACAATCAGACGGCAGTAACGGTGCATGTGTTGCAGGGTGAACGCGAAGTGGCGACTGCGAATAAATCACTGGGTCGTTTTGATCTGAGTGACATTCCACCAGCACAGCGTGGCACACCACAGATCGAAGTGAGCTTTGACATTGATGCCAACGGTATTCTGAATGTCTCAGCTAAAGACAAAGCGACCGGTAAAGAGCAGTCGATTGTGATCAAGGCTTCAAGTGGTCTGTCTGATGATGAAGTAGCGAAGATGGTCGCCGATGCTGAAACGCATGCTGATGAAGATCGTAAATTTCATGAGCTGGTCGCAGCACGTAACCAGGCTGACAATATGATCCACGCGGTTAATAAATCTGTTGAAGACCTGGGTGATCAGGTTGATGCGGATGAAAAAGCGAAGATCGAAGCGGCGATTGAAGATCTGAAGGCAGTATTGCAGGGCGATGACCTGGAACAGATTGAAGCGAAGACCAAGGCATTGACTGAAGCGTCTGCAAAGATTGCAGAAAAAGCCTATGCCGATAAAGGTGCGGCAGAGGGTGCTGAAGGCGCAGCTGAAGCGGCGCAGGAGAGCTCGACTGAAAGCGGTAGCGACAAAGCGAACAATGATAATGTTGTTGATGCTGAGTTCGAAGAAGTTAAGGATGATAAAAAACCCTAACCTTTAGGTAATGAGGTGTGATGGATGGACAAAACCATTTTGCACGCAGTGTGGCAGGGTGATGTATGATCCACTCACTTGATTAAGCAGGTTGTTAAAGACGCGGGGTTTTTGCCCCGCGTCTTTATGTTTGCTACGTTGAAAATATTTATTAAGAATTTAGAGATTTAGGCAAAGAATATGGCGAAAAGGGATTACTACGAAGTACTTGGGGTGGCGAAAAATGCCTCTGATGCTGAGTTGAAAAAGGCTTACCGACGACTGGCGATGAAGCATCACCCGGATCGCAACCCTGACAGTAAGGACGCGGAAGAGAATTTTAAAGAGGCTAAAGAGGCCTATGAAACTCTGACTGATGCACAAAAACGCACAGCTTATGATCAGTTTGGCCACGCCGGTGTTGATCCTTCCGCGGGTGGTTTTGGCGGTGGGCGCGGTGGTGGTCATGGCAGTGGTAATTTTAGCGATATCTTTGATGATGTCTTTGGCGATATTTTTGGTGGCGCACGTGGTGGTGGCGGTGGCCAGAATCAGGCCTATCGAGGTGCGGATCTTCGTTATGACCTTGAGCTTAGTCTCGAAGATGCAGTGCAGGGCACTTCTGTTAAGGTGCGTCTACCAACCAAGGTGAAGTGCGGTACCTGTAGTGGCAGTGGTGCAAAGAAGGGTAGCACTGCTAAGGTTTGCACGACCTGTAATGGGCAGGGCCAGGTGCGCATGCAGCAAGGCTTTTTCTCAATCCAGCAGGCGTGTCCGAAGTGTAAAGGTAAAGGGAAGGTTATTGCCTCTCCTTGTGGTGATTGCCACGGTGAAGGACGCAAGCAGGAACAGAAAACACTGTCAGTGAAGATTCCGGCAGGTGTGGATAATGGCGACCGTATTCGTCTCACGGGTGAAGGTGAAGCAGGGGAAAATGGTGGCCCGGCGGGAGATCTTTATGTGCAGGTTCGAGTACGTGAGCACTCAATTTTTTCGCGTGATGGCAGTAATCTCTACTGCGAGATGCCGATCAGCTTTGTGAGTGCGGCATTAGGTGGCGAGCTTGATGTGCCAACGCTTGCTGGGCGCGTGAAGTTAAAAGTGCCTGCTGAAACGCAAACGGGGCGTGTTTTCCGCTTACGCGAAAAAGGGGTTAAGTCGGTTCATGGTGGCGCCACCGGTGATCTGCTATGTAAAGTGATTGTCGAAACCCCGGTTAATCTGAGCGCTCGACAGAAAGAGATTTTGGAAGAATTTGAAGGGACGCTGACCGATGCGGGCAGCAAGCACAGCCCGAAATCCCATTCATGGTTTGGTGGGGTGAAGAAATTTTTTGAAGATTTAAAAATATAACCAAAGGGGGGGAGGCCTTCTCCCCTTTGGCATTTTCCGGTTTATCGCACTAGCGATGAGCAGCCGGATGTAGATAAGAAAATGAATTAAGTGGGAGAGGGGGCAATGATCCGAATCGGAATCACAGGGGCGGCGGGCCGTATGGGACGCTGTTTGATTGAAGCGTGCCAGCAGCGTGCAGACGAGATTCAGTTTAGTGCTGCGATTGAGCATCCTGAGAGTTCATTGGTGGCTGCGGATGCATTAGAGGTGGCTGGATTAGGGCGCTCTGATGTGTTGATTAGCGCCAGTGTTGCGGCCGTGAGTGATGATTTTGATGTGCTGATCGATTTTACTCGCCCCGATGTCACGCTTGCCAATCTTGCCGTTTGCCGCAAGGCCGGTAAGGCGATGGTGATTGGCACGACCGGTTTTTCTGAAGAGGAAAAACAGTTGATCCATGATGCTGCAAAAGATATCCCGATTGTCTTTGCGCCGAATATGAGTGTCGGCGTTAATCTCTGCTTTAAATTGTTAGAGATGGCTGCCAGTGTGATGGGTGATGAGGTCGATATTGAAGTGATTGAAGCGCATCACCGTCATAAGATCGATGCGCCTTCTGGCACCGCGTTGCGCATGGGGGAAGTGATCGCCGATACGCTGGGGCGAGACCTCAAGGAATGTGCCGTTTACGGCCGCGAGGGGCAGACTGGTGAGCGCGAACGCAAAACGATCGGCTTTGAAACAATCCGTGCGGGCGATATTGTGGGCGATCATACCGTTTTATTTGCTGATATCGGTGAGCGGGTCGAGATTACCCATAAGGCCTCTAGTCGCATGACCTTCGCCAGTGGTGCGGTACGCGCCGCGTTGTGGTTGAAGAGCAGTAAAAGTGGTCTATTCGATATGCAGGACGTACTGGGGCTGAAATAGCGCATGATAGCGGACTGGCTAGAGCACCTCAGTAATCTCAGAAACTGGCACGATGTTTCTTTTTCAGCAGTGATGTCGGATGGACACTTGATGCCCAAATAGGGTAGAATCCTGTCGTCTGAACAGCGTGATCTTGGCTGGCTAGACACTAATACATATCGAGTTTCTTAAGGCGGGATGAGTTTATAGCTCTTCCCGCTTTGTCTATCTGCCGGAGAAGAATGTGTCGCAACCTGCCTTGTTAGCCCTTGAAGATGGAAGTTTGTTCTGGGGAATCGCCATTGGTGCTGATGGTGATACAACGGGGGAGGTGGTGTTTAATACCTCGATCACAGGTTATCAGGAAATCCTCACCGACCCTTCTTACGCAAAACAAATCATCACCCTGACCCAGCCACATATCGGCAACGTTGGTGTGAACGCCGACGATGAAGAATCAGGCGGGATCGCCGCGAGTGGTCTGGTGATTCGTGACCTGCCTCTAACTTATAGCAACTGGCGTGCAGAAGAATCGCTTGCCTCCTATCTCAAGCGCCACAATGTGATCGCGATTGCTGATATCGACACTCGCCGTCTAACGCGAATTTTGCGCGACAAGGGCGCTCAAAATGGCTGTATTGTTACTGGCGGTAATATCGACGAAGCGGCAGCGATCAAAGCGGCTCGTAGCTTCGCTGGTTTAAAGGGGATGGATCTTGCGCAAGAAGTGACCAGCGATAAAACCTATCCATGGGATCAGGGCGTTGGTCGCTGGTCAACGTCACCGATCCAGCATGCGGCAGATGGTCATCGCTTTAAAGTTGTGGCTTATGATTTTGGTGTCAAAAGGAATATCCTTCGTATCCTGGTTGAACGGGGTTGCAATGTCACGGTAGTGCCTGCGCAGACACCTGCGAGTGAAGTACTGGCGATGCAGCCTGATGGGGTGTTTTTATCAAACGGTCCCGGTGACCCAGCGCCGTGTGATTATGCGATCGCCGCGATTAAAACGATACTTGAAACCACTGACCTGCCAATGTTTGGTATCTGTCTTGGTCATCAGCTATTGGCGCTTGCCTGTGGTGCTGAGACGGAGAAGATGAAGTTTGGTCATCATGGCGCCAATCATCCTGTGCAGGATCTTGATAGTGGTGCGGTGATGATTACCAGTCAGAATCACGGTTTTGCAGTGGCGGAGGCAACGTTGCCCGCGACACTTCGAGCAACTCATCGTTCGCTGTTCGATCAATCATTGCAAGGTATTCATCATACTGAAAAACCTGCCTTTGGTTTTCAGGGGCACCCGGAAGCGAGCCCGGGGCCGCAAGATGCAGCCTTACTGTTTGATCACTTTATCGACCTGATGCGTCAGCGTTGATTCAGCAAGTGATGAATCATTATTACGTGAACCTTTATTGCGATTTTCTACAGAAATAAAAAATGCCAAAACGTACAGATATTAAAAGTGTTCTAGTGATTGGCGCAGGCCCGATTATCATCGGTCAGGCGTGTGAATTTGACTACTCCGGTGCGCAGGCGTGTAAGGCGCTACGCGAAGAGGGGTATCGAGTGGTGCTGGTGAACTCTAACCCAGCCACGATTATGACTGACCCGGAGATGGCGGATGCGACTTACATCGAACCCGTTTGTTGGCAGGCGGTCGCGAAGATTATCGAAAAAGAACGCCCTGATGCGTTGTTGCCGACGATGGGTGGGCAGACTGCATTGAACTGCGCGCTTGACCTTGCACGGGAAGGGGTGCTGGAAAAATTTGGGGTGCAGATGATTGGTGCCTCAAGTGATGCGATCGATATGGCTGAAGATCGTGACCGCTTTCGCAAGGCGATGGATGACATAGGGTTAGAGTCGCCACGTTCCAGTATTGCGCATAGCATGGAAGAGGCCTTCCAGGTACAGAAAAAGGTGGGCTTTCCAACGGTAATTCGTCCGTCATTTACCCTCGGTGGAAGTGGCGGTGGTATTGCCTATAACCGTGAAGAGTTTATCCAAATCTGTGAACGAGGGCTGGATCTTTCGCCTACCAATGAGCTGCTGATTGAAGAGTCATTGGTTGGCTGGAAAGAGTATGAGATGGAAGTGGTGCGTGATCGTAATGATAACTGCATCATCATCTGCTCGATTGAAAACTTAGATCCGATGGGGGTTCACACGGGTGATTCGATCACCATTGCACCCGCATTAACGCTGACCGATAAAGAGTATCAAAAACTGCGCGATGCCTCGCTGGCAGTGCTGCGCAAGATCGGTGTTGAGACGGGCGGCTCTAATGTGCAATTTGGTTTAAATCCTAAAGATGGTCGTCTGATTATTATTGAGATGAACCCACGTGTGTCGCGTTCATCGGCACTGGCCTCTAAAGCAACCGGTTTCCCAATAGCGCGCGTGGCGGCGAAGCTTGCTATCGGTTACACGCTTGATGAGTTGAGTAATGAGATTACCGGCGGTGCGACGCCTGCGTCGTTTGAACCAACGATCGATTATATCGTCACCAAGGTGCCGCGTTTTACCTTTGAAAAATTCCCTAAAGCAGATTCTCGTCTGACGACACAAATGAAGTCGGTTGGCGAAGTGATGGCGATTGGGCGCACCTTTCAGGAGTCACTGCAGAAAGCATTACGCGGGCTTGAGACCGGCATGGACGGTCTTAATGAGATGATCGATATTACCTCTGAAGATGCGCCTGGGGTGATTCAGCAAGAGCTTGGAACGCCAGGACCGGATCGTATCTGGTATATCGCAGACGCCTTCCGCTACGGGTTTTCTGTGGAAGAGGTTTTTGATCTCTGCATGGTTGACCCCTGGTTCCTGGTACAAATTCAACATCTGGTTGAGTTGGAGAAGGGGATAAAGGGGCGTGCGCTGGAAAGCTTTGGGCGTGATGAACTCTACGCACTTAAACGCAAGGGCTTCTCTGATCGCCGCATGGCAACTTTACTCGACTCACATGAAGATAAGCTGCGCGCACTGCGTCATGAGCTTGATATTCATCCGGTCTATAAGCGGGTTGATTCATGTGCTGCGGAGTTTGCATCAAGCACTGCTTACCTCTATTCGACCTATGAAGAAGAGTGTGAGGCCGCGCCTTCGACGCGGGATAAAATTATGGTGCTGGGTGGTGGCCCTAATCGTATCGGACAGGGGATCGAATTTGATTACTGCTGTGTGCAGGCGGCCTTTGCGATGCGCGCCGATGGCTACGAAACGATTATGGTTAACTGTAACCCTGAAACAGTCTCGACCGATTACGACACTTCAGATCGCCTCTATTTTGAGCCGTTAACACTGGAAGACGTGCTTGAAATTATCGCTGTTGAAAAGCCGAAAGGGGTGATTGTGCAGTATGGTGGGCAGACCCCGCTCAAACTGGCTCGTGCGCTGGAGGCAGCGGGTACACCAATTATCGGAACCACTCCTGATGCGATTGATCTTGCAGAAGATCGTGAACGTTTTCAGCAGTTGATTCAGGATCTGAATTTAAAGCAGCCACCGAATGCCACCGCGCGTACTGAGGCGCAGGCGGTTGAGTTGGCACAGGATATCGGTTTTCCATTAGTGGTTCGCCCGTCTTACGTGTTAGGCGGGCGTGCAATGGAAATTGTACATAACGAAGACGATCTGAAACGTTATATGACTGAGGCGGTGCAGGTATCAAATGATTCACCTGTGTTGTTAGACCATTTTTTAAGTGATGCGATTGAGCTGGATGTTGATGCCGTGAGTGATGGCAATGAGGTTGTGATCGGCGGCATTATGGAACATATTGAGCAAGCGGGTATTCATTCCGGTGACTCGGCCTGTTCATTGCCAACGTATAGCCTTGATCCTGTGATTGTCGATCAGGTACGTGAGCAGACTAAACAGCTGGCGTTAGGACTTCAGGTAAAGGGCTTAATGAATGTTCAGTTTGCTGTTAAGGATAAGACAATCTATGTGATTGAGGTGAATCCACGTGCATCGCGTACCGTACCGTTTGTTTCAAAGGCGTGCGGTGTCTCACTGGCGCAGGTGGGCGCGCGTTGTATGGCGGGAACTTCCCTGGCTGAACAGGGTGTCACAAAAGAGATTGTACCCGGTTATTTCTCAGTTAAAGAAGCGGTCTTCCCATTTGCTAAATTTCCCGGTGTGGATACGTTACTGGGGCCTGAAATGAAATCGACCGGTGAAGTGATGGGCGTTGGGCGCACCTTTGCTGAAGCTTTTGCAAAAGCACAGTTGGGCGCAAGTGTGGTGTTGCCACGTAGCGGTCGTGTTTTCATTAGTGTGCGTGATGGTGATAAAGCGAAGGCCATTGAGGTTGCTCGCATGTTGAGTGAACTGGGTTTTGACCTTGTTGCAACACGAGGCACTAAGGATTCACTAGAGCAGGCGGGAATCTCCTGTGAGCTTGTTAACAAGGTCGAACAGGGTCGTCCTCATATTGTGGATATGATCAAAAATAATGACATTAATTTCATCATCAATACAACCGCTGGCAAACGCGCCATTGCTGATTCTAGTCAGATCCGACGAGCCGCGTTACAGCAGAAAATAACCTACACCACAACGATTGCGGGCGCCCATGTTACTGCGCTGGCGCTACAGCAGATCGATCAAGATGGTGTCAATAGTCTACAAGACCTGCATAAGGAGTTAAATGCATGAACAAGGTTCCTTTAACATTGGCTGGCGCGGAAAGCCTGCGTAAAGAACTGGAAGAGTTGAAGACAGTTGCTCGACCTCGCGTGGTTGAAGCGATTGCTGAAGCACGTGCCCATGGTGATCTAAAAGAGAATGCCGAATACCATGCGGCAAAAGAGCAGCAGAGTTTTATTGAAGGGCGTATTAACGATATTGATGGTAAGTTGAGTAATGCCGAGATCATCGATGTGACCAAACTGAATGCAGGTGGCAAAGTTGTCTTTGGTGCGACGGTTGGTCTCTGTAACGAAGAGACTGGTGAGGAAGTGACCTACCAAATCGTCGGGGTGGATGAAGCGGATATTAAGCTGAATAAAATTTCTGTCAGCTCACCGATTGCGCGCGCATTGATTGGCAAAGAACTCGAAGATATCGCGACAGTACAGGCACCGGGCGGTGTTAAAGAGTATGAGATACTCTCAATCAAGTACATCTAACCAGTTTTTACAGGGAACAGCATGGCGATTTTAACTTGCACACGTTTGATAGCTGTTGAACGCCTTTTGTTGGCGTTATGGGTTGGTGGTATCTGCGTCGTGGGCTATCTGGTAGCCCCGATTCTCTTTGCGACCCTGACCGATGATCGCCAGTTAGCCGGTATGCTGGCGGGTAAAATGTTTTCAGCGATTAGCTGGGCGGGACTGGTGATTGGAACGCTGCTATTCGTCGGCTCTGTTGTGGGTGCGGGGGCGAAGTGGTTACGTCAGTGGCGCTGTTGGCTGCTTATCTCGATGCTGGTCGTTGTGGTATTGATGTTGTTTGTGATTCAGCCAATGATGGCTGAGTTGAAATTACAGGGGCCTGTTGTAAAAGGCAGTGAACTTGCCGCTGAATTTGGACGTCTTCATGGCTTATCCTCTGGCCTTTATCTATTAATGTCACTGTCAGGACTAACGCTGGTTGCCACGGGCTTGCGTCGACCATAAGTCTGCTGCGCTTGTGAAAAAGTTAGTGTACTTTTCTTACTTTTTTGTACTTAATTCGCTTTAGCAACTATTTGGATGGCAGGCCTCGTCATGCGGTCAGCAGTTGCTATAATCCAGATTGGAGAGTTTTATACGGCTGGGCTGCTTTGGTATGCGCCCAATTTGTTTGGCTGGTAGTGAGCGGGGGTGAGCGTGACAGAGAGTGAATTAATCGACAGGCAATGTCTGGGTGATCCAATAGAACCTGCCAATATTGTTATTTTTGGTGCCGCAGGTGATTTAACCAAGCGTAAATTGGTGCCGGCATTGCTAAAGATGTTGCGCTGCGGTTTGTTGCATCCTAAGAGTAAAGTGATTGGTCTTTTAAAAAAGGGGCGTCGTGAGTCTGATTGGCTTGAATCACTTTATCAGGGAGTGCGCTCGTATGCGCCGGAAGTAAGTCTAGATGAAGGTCAGTGGGAAACATTCAAAGCAATGTGCAAGTCTGTTCCTGGAGACTTAAAGGATGAAACTACTTATCAGGGTTTGAAGGATGCGCTGGAAACGATAGATGGGCATAGCAATGCGATGTTTTATTGCGCAGTGCCACCTGAGTGGTATACCACAATAGCGACCGGTCTGAAGCGCGCAGGCCTGACCGATGAAAGTGATGGCTTTCGCCGTGTGGTAATTGAAAAGCCTTTCGGAATGGACCTGGAAAGTGCGAAGAAACTCAATGGTGAGCTACAAGCCTCATTAGACGAGTCACAGATCTACCGAATTGATCACTATCTGGGTAAAGAGAGTGTGCAGAACCTGCTCGTTTACCGTTTTTCCAATAGTATTCTTGAGCCTTTATGGAATCGAAATTTTATCGATCATATTCAGATCTCGGCGGCGGAATCGATTGGTATTGAGTATCGGGCTAACTACTATGAGAAATCGGGCGCGCTGCGCGATATGATTCAAAGCCATCTGATGCAGGTGATGACATTAGTGGCGATGGAGCCACCGGTTGAGTTTACTGCTGATGCGGTGCGTGATGAAAAGATCAAAGTACTCCGTGCGGTTCGCCCCTTTGAACAAGAGAATATCAAGAAGCAGACGGTGGCCGCACAATATAGTGCGGGTGAGATAGACGGTGAGGCGGTTAAGTCTTATGTTGCGGAAGAGGGTGTGTCGCCGGAATCAGCTGCAGAGACATTTGTTGGTGCGCGCTTTTATATTGATAACTGGCGCTGGCAAGGTGTTCCATTTGTGCTGTGGACGGGTAAACGCCTGCCGCGACGCGTTTCTGAAATTGTGATTCGTTTTCGTAAACCACCGTTTAACCTTTTTGATGTGCAGGGTAATCCGCCGCTGGCCAATGCGCTGGTCTTTCGTGTGCACCCGGATGAAGGGATCTCACTACGGATGAATGCAAAATTACCGGGTTTAACCACTGATATTAAGCGTAGCGTGATGCACGCCCCTTATTCGGAAGATGGTGGTGATATCTCAGATGCCTATGAAGTGCTATTGCATGATGTGCTGAGTGGTGATGCCACGCTCTTTTCTCGTGCCGATGAAGTGGAGGAGTCGTGGGAGATTATCGACCCAATATTGAAGGCGTGGAAGGATAAGCTTTCAATTAACCGCTATCAGGCGGGCACATGGGATATTGAAGGAATGGAGGCGTTATTTGAGGGCTGCGAGCTTGGCTGGCACAAGCCGGCTCGCTAAGGTGCATCAGTGGACGGTCTCTAGCTCGCTTGATGCAGCCTCCATCGCGGCGGCAGATTTTATTGCGGCACAGATCAGAGCGAGTATTGAGGCGCGTGGTGTTTGCCATATGATTGTGCCGGGTGGTAATACCCCGGCGAGATGCTTTGCTTTGTTGGCTGAAATGCCGCTGCAGTGGGATAAGGTTCACTGCTATCCCGGCGATGAGCGTTGTTATGAAAAGGGGCACGCTGAACGAAACGATGTGATGATTAAAGAGAGCCTTTTATCTCGTGTCCCTGACGTTCATTTCCATCCGATGCCTGCGGAACTTGGTGCTGAACAGGCGGCTGAGGCCTATCGTGCAGTGGTTGAGCCGATCGGCCTGTTTGATATAGCCTTTCTGGGAATGGGGGAGGATGGACACACGGCTAGTCTGTTCCCCGGCAATGAGGCCTTAGATCAAACGGTATCTGTGGTGGCTGTGCATGGCTCACCGAAACCGCCTGCAGATCGTATCAGCATGAGTTTACCGACAATACAACTGGCTCGTCAGCGTGTGGTGTTGGCGGCAGGTGAATCAAAGCGTAAGATCATGGCGCGTATTCGTGCTGGCGAACCGCTGCCGGTAAATCAGGTGGGTGATATTCACTGGTTTGTCGACGAGATATCTATTTCAAAAGATAGCGGGTGAGTATGGTAAGAGGCGCCGTGCTGTTTGATTTAATCGTTGTGACCTACATAAACAGTATGAGCAATGTGATTTTTCTAGATATACAAAGGGGGCGGAATGATGAAAATGCAGGAAATACGTGAAATAGCCAGGGGCATGGGTATTAAAAGTGGTCGTTTGAATAAGATGAAGCTTATTCGCACTATTCAGCTGGGTGAAGGTAATTTTGACTGCTTTGCTTCAGCCGCTGAAGGCGAATGTGATCAATCGCTCTGTAAATGGCGCGAAGATTGTTTGCCTGCGTCAAAAAAATTACTCAGTTAAATTACCCCGCTGCCAAATTACGATCGGCCATTGCCTGTTGATATAGCGCTAAATAGTGTTCCGCACTGCGCCGCCAGGAGAAGTCACTTTCCATCGCAGTGAGTTGTAACTGGTGCCACACGCCTTTTTGCTGATACTGTTCTAATCCACTGTGTAGTGTTGTGAGTAATGCGCTGGCGCTTTGCTCCGTGACAATAAAGCCATTAGCCGTTCTGTTTTTACGATTAACCTCGTTTGCATCCACTACGGTGTCCGCTAGCCCACCAACCTTTGTGACGATTGGCAGCGTGCCATAACGCAGGCTATATAATTGATTGAGACCGCACGGCTCAAAGGTCGATGGCATTAGAAACATGTCGCTGCCAGCCTCAATCAGATGAGAGAGGTTTTCGTTGTAACCAATCACGACGTTAAGTTTATCGGGATGACGGCTGGCCCATTCCACCAGCTGCATTTCGTAATGGCTATCTCCACTACCCAGTATGACGAGCTGCACAGACAAGTTCACGATCTCGCCCATTGCTTCCAGGATAATGTCGAGCCCTTTCTGTTCCACCATGCGACTGATCATCCCGACGAGTGGGATCCTGGCATCAACAGGCAGACCGAGTTGTTTTTGTAGCGCGGTCTTATTTTTGCGCTTTTGTTTTAGTGTTGTTGAATCATAGTTAGCTGTTAGATGAGGGTCAGTTGCTGGGTTCCATATGGTTTGGTCGATGCCATTCAGGATGCCGGAAAGTCGTTCTTGGCGATGACGTAGTAGGCCATCAACGCCATTGCCAAATTCAGGTTGCAGGATTTCGCTGGCGTAGGTTGGGCTGACGGCATTGATACGATCAGCGTAGACGAGTCCGCCTTTGATAAACGAGAGTTGATCGTAAAACTCGAGACGTTCTGGGTGCCAGAGATCTGCAGGTAATCCCAGATCGAGAAAGGTCTGGTGGCTGAAGAGTCCCTGGTAGGCCAGATTATGAATGGTAAAAACAGTCGCGGGTCGTTGTTTGAATGGTTGCAGCAGTGCAGGAACCAGCCCAGATTGCCAGTCATTGCAATGGACTATATCGGGTTGCCATCCCAGCTTAAGTTGATTGAGTGCAATATCGACAGCCACACGGCAGAACAGGGCGAAGCGTAGCGCATTGTCATCCCAGGGTTGACCATTGCTATCGAGGTAGGGGCCACCGGGACGGTCGAAAGCAGCAGGGCAGTTGACTAGCCATACCGGGACATCGCTACTGGGCAGGCAGGTTTCAAGTAGTGACACCTCAAGCCCATAATAGTCGCCACTGGCGAGTTGTTTGGTATCCGTTACCTGCTGCATCACTTGAGTGTAGGCGGGCAGCAGCAGGCGGGTCTCTTGTCCCATATTTGATAAGGCAGTCGGCAGGCTGCCCGCAACATCGGCAAGCCCGCCGGTCTTGATTAGCGGGAATGCCTCGCTACTGATGTATAAAATTTTACTCATTTTTTGATGAGTACCAGCGCCGCAAGTGGTGGCAGATCAAGTGATAATGAGGCGGGTCGATCCATCCAGCCGTGATTATTGGCGATGATGGCCGCATCACTACCGGCGTTGCTACCAGCGTAGTGATGAGAGTCTGAGTTAAAGAGTACCTTGTATTCGCCCTCAATAGGTACACCGATTCGATACCCATGTCGTACTACTGGGGTGAAATTGAGAACCACGATGATCGTTTCAGTGCCATTTTTTCTTAAGTAGGCAAGCACTGATTGATCGGTATCGTTGCAGCTGATCCACTCAAATCCATCATGATCAAAATCATAGTGGTGCAGGGCTGATTGTTCTGTATAGAGTCGATTCAAATCACAGACTAACTGTTTAGTGCCGCTATGTAGGGGATATTGCAGCACATCCCATTCTAGGCCTTTGTCGTGATTCCATTCCCCCGGTTGGCCAAACTCACAACCCATGAATAGCAGTTTTTTTCCTGGGTAGGTAAACATATAGGTGTAGAGCAGACGCAGGTTGGCAAAACGTTGCCACT
>Ga0316207_10002691_pt1 | contig 17652 bp, 14 predicted proteins | sample 6weekpyrite_MG_FD_204943 | JGI IMG/M metagenome (GOLD analysis project Ga0316207, IMG submission 204943) | Microbial mat bacterial communities from mineral coupon in-situ incubated in ocean water Damariscotta River, Maine, United States -... | ecosystem: Environmental > Aquatic > Marine >...
CAAGGAGCAGAGTATCTAATAGTTCAAGACATCAATGGTTCAGATAAAAAAATACGCCTCGATAAAATTATCGAGGCGCATCCAGTTAACAAATAAAAGAATTCTCTCTTTATCAAAAATCTATTTAATTTGCCCCACCTTCACCCACTGCAATAAAGGCCGACCAAAAGATCGGGTGCGCATAACTAAACAGCTCTTTGCCATCCTTCTCATAACCTTTGCCATCTATAAGATTCACACGCGCTGCCTTTAAGGATTCTGCGCGTCCAAGCGTGCTATCCTGCTTCGCTGCAGAAAACATTGCTGTGGTCAGGCTCTGGGTAGACGTCGACTCTACTGGCCACAATGACACAAGTAGTGCTTTGGAGCCTGCGTAGAAAAATGCCTGTGTTAACCCGGTAAGCCCTTCGTTTGCCAACGACTTATCACCCGATGCGGTATTACAGGCAGACAACACAACCCAATCAGCATTCAAACTCAAGCCCAATACCTCACCCATCTGCAACAAACCATCATTTTCTTCAGTCGCTTCTTCAGGAGGGGTTAATGCCAATGCAGGTTGCTCAAGTCCATCAAGATCTCCGGCAACCAAACCATGCGTTGCAAACGCCACAACTCTGAAATTTTTCAAATCGGCATTTTTCACATTCTGTTCGTTGGCCTTTTCTCCAAGATAAATATTTTCTTCAGCCGCTTCCAATGTCAGCGCGATCTGCTTCAATTCATCACGTGTTTCTGGAAGATTGGGTAAGCCACTTATACTTCGAGTATTAATTGCTGCACGCTGTACCACGCGAACACCCCGTGTTTGCACAACATCTATCACACCATCATCTTCACCAAATAATGGATCACCAAAACCAATAAAAGGTTCTTCGGCAGCTTCGTTCTTGGCATAAGTGCGCATTGTCACCAATGCTGTCGCCGATGGCATGATGCTAATAGCGTATTTTTTTGCCAACCAAGGTACTTTTTTATACTCAGAAAAGACGGCGTTGCCTTTTATCGGTTTAACCTTGGTCTTCGCTGTCACCAGTGCACCAAATGGCATACTTAATAATGCCTTATGTGGCACAATAATCAGGTTACTAATACCTTCAAGTTGCTTAGCCGCTGGTGCAATTAATTCTTTATACAGTTCATGAGCCAACTTGGTATCGTAAGCGGGAATGTCATCAAGCGTTGCGATCGGCAAATCTAAACCTGCACGAATCTTCTGAACACGTGCATGGATATCCTTTTCGGCTAATTTGGTAACGTGCAAACTTGCACTATCCTTATCAATTGTCCAAATTAGTGTGCTATCTTTTTGTACAAAATAACTCAGCATTAATTCACCCGGCGCCAACAATTTTTGTACTTCCGACAGCTGGGTCGCCTTAGGGTTAATCAGGCGATTATACTCCGGGTACTGGTAACTCATTTCTTCACCAATCTTACGAAGCTCAATTGCCAATTCACGACGCTGTTCTTCGAGGCGTTTACCCTGTTTGCGACCATCCTTTGCTGCTGTTTGAACAAACTCAATTTGCTGTTCTTCTATCTCTCCCAATTGCACGCGAATATCCTGTTCACGTCTTACCAGCTCTGACAAGTAGTCATTGCGAGCTGCCGCACGGGCAGTTTGACCCAACATAGCAGCCTGTAAACTCTTGCTACGTGATGCCTCCGCAATAGCAAAACTTTCAATGACGGGTTCAGCATTCAACTTGATACCCTTTTGGTAAGTGCTCACCATTAATTTCATATACGACAACAAATAACGTTGCGTGGCCGCTTCTTGCTGAGCACGACCTACTGCGGAGTATGTTTTACGGTTTGCCAAAAAGCCCGCGTTACTTTCCATCACCTCACGGTAAACCTCGACCGCCTTGTCGAACTGTTTCATCTTGGCGTAGTTCTGCGCAACATAACTTTTTGCATGAGCTGTTTTAGGGTTATGTTTGCCAAAAACATTCTCAGCTATATTGACGGCCTCAAGCAAAAACGGCTCCGCCTTTTCATACTGAGACTTCCTATAATAAGTACGCCCCAGACCTTGGTTGACCCCCATCGTTCTTTGTGAAAATTCGTTAGATGAACTCAGGTTACTTTTTACTTTGATAAAAGCAGCCTCTGCCTCATCCAGTCGACCCAGCTGCAACAAGGTACGTGCCCAGAAAATATTACGGCGAATACCAAAGTGCGAAGTATCCGAAAGATCTTTAGCATTTGCGGCAATTTCAAGCATGACATTTTCAGCTTGTTTAGATTTCTTCTGATCAAGATAGATACCCGCAAGTGTCAGCATGGTTTGAATGGTTTTGTCACTATCAGCACCGAGTGTTGCCTTTTTACCTTCAATACCTTCCTTGAGTAACTGTTCTGCCTCAACGTAACGCCCTTGTTCTTTTAGAACACGGCCCAGATATGTCATCAGATGAAAGGCAAGAACATGCTCCTGGTTAACTTTTTTGGAAGAAAAATCCACATAGGCCTTACGAAGAATACGCTCGGCTTTATCATATTCACCACGCGAGCGGTAAACCTTGGCCAGCTTAAAACGAGACAAGTTTGTCAACCTAAATGCGCTACCCTTTTTACTGATGAAAATTTCAAGTGCGTCACGTAAATGTTTCTCTGCCTCAGTGCTTCGACTTACACGCTGATATGCTGATCCCAGCTGCATAGCCGCATAGGCTGTCCTGGGATGCTCTCCACTGAAAAGGACTTCCGAATATTCATGCTGCTTTTTCAAGACATCAATACCCTCTTCATAGCGACCTAATTGCGAAAGGGCAATACCATAGTCAATACAGCGTTTTATCGCTGGCCGACTCTGTTCTCCTTTTTTATCTGCTGTTACTTGGCAAGACTTTTCAAGCAGCGGCAAGGCTTCATCGAAATACCCAGCGATGCGCAATGACTTACCAAGACGTGCACGTGTCCTACCTTTTTCTCTACCTTTAATCCCTTCCTGCTCAATCCATTCCCAGCTATCACGTAGATATGGGAGTGCCTGGGGGAATTTCTTAAAATCAAGCATAGAATCAATAAGTTCTGAACGTGCCTCATGGGCAGCCTCACTCATCTTGCCAGATGCAGCGACCGCAGCCTCATATCTTTGCTTAGCTTCATTAATTTCTTGCTGGAGTTCTTCAAGGCCAGCAATAGCCTGAGAATTAAGTCCTAATAGTGTGATAAATACAGATATAAAAAAGAATCGTGACCGTGACATTTTGTTCCCCCTCCAGACTGATTTGTCATAGAGTATTTTTTTATCGTTTACAATTATGCCACCTGGCTCAAATTGCTCCATGCCCGATTATATATAGATGATCAATTAGCTACTCTCAAGGTAAATAGTTCACACCGCAATATGTGATTTATAAAATTCTTAAAGAAAATCATAAGACTACCGATAGCAGCATTATAGATTGCCTCAGCTATACTTGAGTTTGCGGCAATATCAAGGAGTGTGATATGCAAGCCTATGATTTCATAGTAATTGGCAGTGGCCCCGCCGGCCAGCGTGCGGCTATTCAAGCGGCCAAACTGGGTAAACGTACCGCAATTGTCGACCGGCAAAGCATGCTTGGTGGAGTATCGGTTCATACCGGTACCATCCCAAGCAAAACACTTCGAGAAGCGGCACTGTATCTGAGCGGGTGGGATCAACGTGGTCTCTACGGTCAGAACTATCGCCTTAAAAACAACCTCACCATTGATGATCTGATGCAGCGTTTACATATCACTCTGCAACATGAAACAGATGTCATTCAAAATCAGTTATCACGCAACAACGTCGATATTATCGAAGGCACTGCCAGCTTTGTGGATGACCACACTATTTCTGTTGAACACGTTGATGGTGGTGTAGAGCAATACAAAGGTGATTATTTCTTAATCGCTGTTGGTAGTCGTCCTGTTCGTCCGGAAGGCATCCCTTTTGATGACGAACATGTTTTCGATAGTGACGGTATTTTGCGTATCAAGCGTATGCCAACCAGTCTGGTCGTAGTCGGTGCGGGTGTCATTGGTATTGAGTACGCGTCTATCTTTAGCACACTTGATACCAAAGTGACGGTTCTCGATGGCCGCGATACTATGCTTGGTTTCCTAGATTCTGAAGTGGTGGATGAACTCACGCATTCACTGCGCGATCGGGGTGTTTCACTGCGTCTGGGTGAAAATGTTGACCGTATTGAAAACTGTGACAATGACCATGTGCTGGTCACGACCAAAAGCGGTAAACGTCTCAGTGCCGATATGGTACTGTTTGCTGCGGGGCGCATTGGTTCAACCTGGGCCTTGCAACCTGACAAGGCTGGCATTGAAGTCGATGATCGTCGTCTGATTAGTGTCAATGAAAATTTCCAAACCAGTGTGCCGCATATTTATGCTGCCGGCGATGTGATTGGTTTCCCCAGCCTCGCATCCACATCAATGGAACAGGGTCGCCTTGCCGCCAGCCATGCTTTTAACGGTGCAGACAATCACATGGCAAAGAATTTTCCTTTTGGTATTTATGCTGTGCCTGAAATCAGCATGGTCGGTGCCACTGAACAGGAATTGCGAAAAAATAATGTACCCTATGAAATTGGTGTCGCCCGTTTGCGTGAAACTGCGCGTGGTCAGATCATGGGCTTAAGTGAGGGCATTCTGAAAATGCTTTTTAGTCTGGAAGACAAAAAAGTATTGGGCATTCATATTATCGGTGAAGGTGCAACCGAGTTAATTCATATTGGTCAAGCCGCGCTGGTGCTGGACGGTACACTGGATTACTTTATTGACAATGTCTTTAACTATCCGACGTTGGCTGAGGCGTATAAAGTAGCCGCGCTGGATGCGTGGAATAAGATGAATGTTTAAAGTGGTTAAAAGCATAGGGGAAAATGCCATCAGGTAAAGATATCGCCGACGTCAAGTGCTAACGTGGAGGTGATATCTTTACCTGATGGCATTTTTCGTTTTTAAATATTACCCCTCATACCTTCTTAAACATCAAATCCCACACTCCATGTCCTAAACGATGGCCGCGTTGTTCAAACTTTGTTAGCGGACGTGAATCCGGACGCGGCACATAATCATTTGTTTCAGACAGGTTTTTATAACCCGGTGCGGCACTCATCACTTCAAGCATATGCTCTGCATAATGTTGCCAGTCGGTTGCCATATGAAAAACACCGTCGGTCTTTAATCGCTCACGTAACAATGCTGCAAACTCAAGTTGAACAATACGACGCTTATGGTGTTTTTTCTTATGCCAGGGATCAGGAAAGAACAGTTGTACTTTATCCAGTGAATTAACTGGAATCTGATCATGGAGTATTTCAACGGCATCTTCTTGCATGACCCGAATATTAGTTAACTCATCACGCTCTATCACTTGCAATAAATTACCCACGCCAGGACGATGCACTTCTATTCCAAGAAAATCCATCTCCGGATGTTGCCTTGCTTGTTCTGCTAGCGAAGCGCCATTGCCAAAACCAATTTCTAATACTCTTGGTGCACTACGCGCAAAAATTTTATCCAGATCTAACAAACCCGCATCATGCTCAATGCCGTACTTTGGCCAGATAACATCCAGGCCACGTTGCTGACCACGGGTCAGACGACCTTCACGGCGGACAAAGCTGCGAATTTTTCGGATAAAGGTTTTCTTTTCAGTATCAGGCATCGAATTGTGTTTCTTGAAGATCTAACGCAAAAGCGCAAAGACGCAGAGTTCGCGAAGATAATTCAATTATTCTCACCAACTATGCGCCCGATGAATCTAGCGTATTTTTATTTGCGTAAAAAATTAAAAGAAAGTGCCATCAATCGGTGATGAAGCGCTGGCAAAACGTTTACGTGGAATACGACCAGCAAGATAAGCTTCGCGTCCGGCTTCAATGCCTTTTTTCATTGCTGACGCCATGAGAACCGGATTTTGCGCACCGGCAATCGCCGTATTCATTAATACGCCATCACAACCCAGCTCCATCGCAGCGGCTGCATCGGATGCAGTACCAACACCGGCATCAACCAAAATAGGCACAGCGGCGTTTTCTACAATAGTACGAATATTATTAGGATTCTGAATACCCAAGCCTGAACCAATTGGTGCTGCCAGTGGCATCACAGCAACACAACCAATCTCTTCAAGGCGCTTGGCGATAATAGGGTCATCATTGGTATAAACCATCACCTGAAAATCCTCTTTAACCAGGATCTCGGCGGCTTCAATAGTTTGGATGATATCGGGAAATAAAGTCTTTTCATCGCCCAACACTTCCAGTTTAACTAGTGAATGCCCACCAAGTAGTTCACGCGCTAAGCGGCAAGTTCTCACCGCATCGTCGGTTGTATAACAACCCGCTGTATTTGGTAGCAAGGTATAACGATCTGGGGAAATTGTATCGAGTAGGTTCGGTTCATCCGGGTTTTGACCAATATTACTGCGACGTATCGCAACCGTCACGATTTCAGCACCACTGGCTTCAGTCGCTAAACGCGTTTCATCCATATCCTTGTACTTACCCGTACCCACCAAAAGGCGAGACTGGTATTCGACCCCTGCTATCAGCAACGGCTTTTCTGTCTTTTGCGTCATGAAAATTCCTGAAAAATGATATAAATAGTCTGATTTAGGCGAAGTATAACAGCTGAATGTCAGCCCCCACCAATGGCATGTACCACCTCAACCTTATCACCCTCTACCAATACGTGATTAGCGTATTGGCTACTCGGTACAATTTCCATATTGACCTCCATAGCAATCCGGCGCTCGCCGATCTGTAGCGATTCGACTAAACCGGCGGCGGTACAGCCATCAGGGAGGATGTGAGTTTCACCATTAAGTAATATATTCATCCGTATAGCCTACTGGTAGCAAGCCGTTTTGGTCAATGCAAAATAATCCTGAGAGATATACAATTAGCTAAAAACAACAATATGGTGCAATAAAGGATGATTATGCCGCATAGCGAAGACATCATCACTGCCGAAACGGCTGGAACACTAGATGGCCTACTACGGGCCCGCATTCAACGCAGCCCTGATCGCATTGCTTATCGTCAATTTAATAAATCGACAGAAAGCTGGGAAGACATCAGCTGGCAGTCGGTTGGCGAACTGGTTTCTCGCTGGCAGCAAGCCATCGCCACAACCGCTTTACAGCCGGGTGATCGTGTCGCACTGCTGATGAGAAATAGCGTTGACTGGGTTGCTGCAGAGCAAGCAGCGATGGGGCTGGGAATGGTTATTGTGCCTTTATATTGTGACGATCGCCCTGATAATATTGCCTATATCCTCAATGACTCAGCCACACAAATGTTAATTGCCAATGATGCCATGTGGCGACGTGTACAATCTGCCTGTGGCGAAGTTGAATCACTACAGCATGTCATTATTGTCCCTGTTGATGATGAAACCAAAGGCATAGAAGAAAACCAGCAAGTGCATATCGCCGATAATTGGCTACCTGCAGAAACAGCAGAATTACAGTCTCACGACCGACAAGCCAAAGAACTGGCAACTATTGTCTACACCTCTGGTACAACAGGCCGCCCCAAAGGGGTGATGCTTAGTCACTATAATATTCTTACTATCACAAACTCCATTTTATTGTCGTTTGCGATATACACTGATGATTTGTTTTTATCGTTCTTACCTTTATCACATACCTTTGAGCGAACCGTGGGGCATTACATGCCTATCATGGCAGGCGCCACCGTTGCCTATTCACGCTCTGTCGCTTTACTCGCTGATGACATGCAAAAAGTTAAACCCACTGTCATGGTCGCCGTACCGCGAATATTTGAACGGATTCACGCCCGTGTCATGCAACAACTAAGTAAAAAGTCATTTATCGCACGGGGTTTATTCAATCTCACGGTTAATCTTGGTTGGTGGAAATTCGAACAACAACAGGGACGCGGCAAACTACTTAAAACCTTGGCATACCTGCCCTTGCTGCCACTACTTAACCCTCTGGTTGCTAAAAAATTCTGCCAACGACTAGGGGGTAATATGCGGCTTACCGTGAGTGGTGGTGCTGCACTCCCTATTGAAGTTGCACGCGTCATGATTGGTCTCGGACTTAATATTACTCAAGGTTATGGTATGACCGAAACTAGCCCAGTCATTAGCTCAAACCCTGTCGATGATAACGATCCCAGAAGTGTTGGCGTTGCATTTAAAGGCATTGAAACACGCATTGGCGAGAATGATGAATTACAAGTTAAAACACCTGGCATGATGCTGGGCTATTGGAACAACCACGCCGCAACAGCAGAAGTTATAGGTGCTGATGGCTGGGTTCACACCGGCGATCAGGCGCGCATTGAAAATAATCATATTTATATTACAGGTCGCATAAAAGATATTCTGATTTTATCCAATGGCGAAAAAGTCCCGCCCAGTGATATGGAATCTGCTATCGTCATCGACCCATTGTTTGAACAAGTGCTTGTTATAGGAGAAGGCCAGTCCTTCCTTAGTGCGCTGGTTGTTTTAAATCCTGAAGAATGGATTAGTCTGGCCAATCACTTTGTCATAGACCCTTACAATAAAGAAAATCTCAATGACTCACGAGTACATAGTCATATTATTAAATTAATGAGAAAGTCGTTGTACGAATTTCCCAGCTACGCCAAAATACGTCGCGTTATCCTAACACTCGAGCCTTGGACCGTTGAAAATGATTTGATGACACCAACGATGAAAATAAAAAGAAATAAAGTTATCGCCGTTTATGACGACCTAATTAAAGATATTTATACATAATTAAGATTCAACGAAAGATTAATGTCACTAACAGAAAAAAAATGTTTTGAAATTGCTATTACTCTTGTAAAGCAGCATAACAAAGAAGACCTGCTCGCCGAACTGCAATCAGTGCTTAAAGAGCTATTCCCTGAGCATCTGCTCCATTTATATATTGTTATTAACGGTCTTTTTATAGATCCCGAACTCAACTCGAAATTAAGCTCAGAGTTGGAAAAGAACAAAGAGCATCTCTATAAATGCGTTGTCTCCAGGGAGATCATCTACTCTGACCAGAAAAAACTCTGGTCTTACCCGGTTATGAGTCAGGGAAAAATCACCAACCTTATTTTTTTACAAGGTGACATTCCAGCCCGACAACTTTCATTACTCGAATATTTAATGGCTCTATTCAGTAATCAGCATGTTTTACTTGATAATAATAATCACGATGCCCTAACTGGTCTACTCAATAGACATTCGTTTGAGCATCGCATGACCACTCTTACCGATGCACAGCAACGACGTGGCAGCGAAGCTGAACCTGATTATTGCTTTGCCGTACTTGATATTGATTTCTTTAAACGCGTTAACGATGATTTTGGTCACCTCTATGGCGATGAAGTATTAATCTTATTTGCCAATGTTATGGAAACCACCTTTCGACACGATGACATGCTATTTCGTTACGGTGGTGAAGAATTCGCGGTGCTACTGAGAAATGTTGATCTTGAAACAGCGGTTATCGTACTTGACCGTTTTCGCCAAAATATCGAGCAATATGACTTTCCTCAAATCGGCACTGTTACCGTAAGTATTGGTGCCACTGATATTAATACAGCCGCAAGCCGTATCGAAATCATCAGCAAGGCCGATCAAGCGCTTTACTACTCAAAAGAAAATGGCCGAAATCAGGTAAATAGTTTTGAACACCTTATCGCTACAAACAAGATAACCGATAATACCCCGGATGCTGACGATATCGAACTCTTCTAGGGTCATTTCACGGTTTTTGCTATGCTGGTCTGATAGCGTGTATTTATATTCATATTGACTCAATACAAAACATACAGGGAACAGGCTTATGCGATTTATTAAACTATTACTCAGTATTATTGCCATTATCGTCGCTATCATTATCGCTGCCCCTTTCTTCCTTGACCCTAACGATTTTAAAGATGAAATTGCCTCAAGCGTTGAAGAGGCCACTGGCCGAAAATTAGATATCAAGGGTGATTTAAATTTAAGCGTTTTCCCTTGGCTCGGCGTCAGTACGGGCGAACTGAATCTGGGTAACCGCCAGGGCTTTCAAGGAAAATCATTCGCCACGATTGAATCCGCTCAAATACGCGTCAAACTCATTCCTCTGCTTAGTAGCAAAATCGAGATGGACTCTCTGCAACTCAATGGTCTCAACCTTAATCTCCAACAATTAAAAAATGGTCAAAACAACTGGTCAGATCTTGCTGCAAAATCAGACAAAGACGCAGATAAAACCTCTGAGTCCTCCGAAACCCCAAAAATAGCTGCACTGGCAATTGGTGGTATCGAAATCAAAAACTCCAATATTCGTTTTCAGGACGCCACCTCAAATCAGGACTTAAAACTCACTCAGCTTAATTTACAAACTGGCCCACTTGAACTAGGCGCACCTATAGATATTGAACTCACTACACAGGTATCAGCTCGCCAACCTGATATTAATGGTTCATTCAATATCAGTACCGAATTCAAGGCCAACCCTTTTGATGGCAGCTACCAGCTTAACAACAGCAAAATTGTCGCTGATTTAAAAGGTAAAACACTCCCTGCCGGAAGAATTAAAGGCACACTGGATGCGACAATTGCTGCCAACCTGATTAAGCAAACCATGAAACTGTCTAAACTAAAAGTCAGTAGTGATCCGCTTAATATTACTGGCAACATGGATATTGCAAAACTATTTTCCAGTAACCCTGGCCTTAACGGCAAACTAAGCGTTGCTAGTTTTAATCCACGTGAGTTGTTAACTAAACTTAAAATAGCCTTGCCTGCAATGGGTGATAGTAAGGCACTCAATCAGGCGTCTTTCGATACCGACATCGGTGGTAGTCTGCAAAAAATAAAGTTTAACAACCTTAATCTTATTCTTGATGACAGCTTAATCCAGGGTGCAGTCACCTTATTAAATAAAAAACGTAAAACAGTTAGCTATGACCTGGTACTTGACCAAATCGATCTTGATCGTTACTTGCCACCCACCACTAAGCAATCTGCCCGATTTAATCTAATTTCGGTTGCTGTTGCCGCGCCTGAGGCTGCACCTTTATTTCCAGTCGATTTATTGCGCAGCTTTGACATGGCCGGTGATATTAAAGCTGGTCAATTAATCATGAATCGATTAAAAATCGAAGACATTGATATCAAGATCAATCAACGCCTTGGTTTTTTAAAAATCGAACCAATTAAAGGCTTAGCTTATAACGGAAATTATCTTGGTCATATTCGTATTGATGCCCGACAACAACACGGGAACATTCCTGTTGTCACCGCCAATGAAAGTCTCAGCAACGTCAGTATTGGCCCGGTTATAGAAACTATTACCGGTAAAGATGCACTAACAGGCAAAGGCAATGTCTCCGCTGTACTGACCACCCGCGGACAATCTATCCCTGCGTTAAAGCAGGCACTGAACGGTGAAATTAAAATTTCTTTAGCTGATGGTGTAATTAAAGGTATTGATGTCGTCAAAGCAATAAAAGATACCTACGCCCAATACAAAAACGGTAGCCGCTCAGAAACAACCGGCAAAGAACAAACACCTTTTGCCAGCATGAACGTTAGTTTCCAAATCCAAAATGGTATTATGCGTAGCGAGGATTTGGTTATTCTTTCTGAACTTCCAAGAATTCGCGGCAAAGGTGCTATTAACCTCAACAACAACACCATCGATTACACCTTAAAAACATCGCTAGAAAAATCACTGGTTGAACTGGTCGGTATCGACAAAAACCTAACCGGTGTTCCACTTCGAATAAATATAGCGGGCAATTTAGCCAGCCCTTCTTACAGTGTTGACTGGATACGCATGTTTGGTCGCGCGATAGAAAAAACCCAGAAAAAGAAATTACTTGATTCATTATTTGGTAAAAAGAAGAAGAAATCGACTCAACCCGCTCCTGCAGCACCAGCGCCCAATACACAAACTGCGCCGGCAAAACCCGAAACACGAGAAGAACGTAAAGAGCGTAAGAAAAGAGAAAAGAAAGAAAAAATAAACAATCTACTCAAGGGGCTTTTCTAATTTCATGAGTTCTTATACGCATGCCCTTTTTATTTTGCTGCTTTGCCTCGCATCCAGTTCAGTTAACGCTGGCGAAGTGCTGGAGTCTAAAGTCAGCAGTAAGGATAAACGTTATTTTGTCAGCCTTGACGTTGTCATTAATGCTAATGCGCAACGTGTTTATAAACTACTCACTGACTATAATAACCTCACCAATATCAGTGACAGCATTACAGAAAGTAATCTCGTTTACTCGCTTTCAGATAATGACCACCGGGTTAAAGTGACTACCAAAGCCTGTGTAAGCTTCTTTTGTAAAACAATTATTCAGGTTCAGGATGTAGAGCAATTAAATGGCATGGTTATTGTCACAACCAGCTTGCCTGATAAAAGCGACGTCGACTATGCGCATGCACGCTGGAAGATAACAGATGAAAATGGACTAACTCGGGTCAGTTTTAATTCTGATTTAAAACCTTCTTTTTGGGTGCCTCCATTAATTGGCCCACCACTTATCGAAACTGCCTTGCGCAATGAAGCACTTGCTATCATTGATGGTTTAGAAACACTCGCACAACAACGATGACAACTTCTGAATTTTCAACTGCGCTGCTGCGTTGGCACGATGAGCATGGCCGCCATGATCTCCCCTGGCAATCAAACATGACTGCCTATCGTGTTTGGATTTCAGAAATCATGTTGCAGCAAACTCAAGTGACTACCGTTATTCCTTATTATTTAAAATTTATGGAACATTTTCCCGATCTTGAATCTTTAGCAAAGGCTGAGCTTGATCAAGTGCTACACCTGTGGACAGGGCTTGGTTACTATGCCCGCGCACGAAATTTACATGCTGCTGCAAAAATAGTCGTCAACGACTATGCCGGAAAGTTCCCTAATGTTCTGGACACCGTTATCAGCCTACCAGGTATTGGTCGCTCAACCGCTAGTGCAATTCTTGCTTTAAGTGATCAACAACATCATGCGATATTAGATGGCAATGTTAAACGTGTTCTAACACGCTACTACGCCGTCGAGGGCTGGCCGGGAAAACGTCAGGTTGAACAACAATTATGGCAACATGCCGAAGCATTAACCCCTACGAAAAAAACCGCACAATACACACAAGCGATTATGGATCTCGGTGCAACCGTTTGCACTCGCAGCAAAGCAAAGTGCGACGATTGCCCTTTACACAAAAACTGTTTAGCGTTTAAAACAAATACTGTCAGTCACTACCCTGCATCTAAACCTAAAAAAACCATTCCTGTAAAAACGACCATTATGTTATTACTTCGTAATTCAGAAAAACAGGTGCTTTTACAACAACGGCCACCGTCTGGCATTTGGGGTGGTCTCTGGAGCCTGCCAGAGGCCGATTGCAAAGCGAGCAAACAATCGCTTTCAAGCTGGGCTCTAAAGAGACTTAACTTGAAAATTAATAATATTATTATTGAGCCCTCACTGCGCCACACCTTTAGCCATTTTCACCTTGATATAACCCCTGTCTATGCAAGTGTAATCACTGATTCACCTGCAATAATGGAACAAGCTGACACAGTCTGGTATAACACCAACGAACCGGATTCTCGTGGCCTTGCCGCGCCCGTGAAGAAACTACTTGATACACATAATGATGTCATTGCTGATGCAAAAGTAATGGCTGGAGTAACAACATGACTAAAATGGTGAACTGCGTAATTCTTAGCGAAGAAGCGGAAGCGCTAGCTAAAGCCCCCTATCCCGGCGAACTGGGTCAACGCATCTTGGAAAATGTTTCTAAAGAAGGGTGGAAAAAATGGATGGGACAGCAAACCATTTTAATTAATGAGCATCGTATTAATGTTGTTGACCCCAAAGGCCGTGCTTTTTTGGAAGAACAAATGGAGCGTTTCTTCTTCGGTGACGGTGGTGACACTCCAGAAGGCTATACGCCGCCTAAATAATCTGCGACTGCTCTTCTCAGTAATAACTTGAAAAGCTCAAGAATTTACAAAGATTCACCTTCTCATGGTTTAGCTATCCGTATTTGTGACCGATAATCTATCTTTAAGATAGCTATAGTAAGTGAATATCATGAATATTTTACCTGTTTTAGTCCGTAAGATTGCTTTAGTTGTCATGTTGTGTGTTTCCCTGCCATTACAAGCAGACTATTCAATCACTAACTTATCATTATTGCATGGTGATAATTTCAAGCTCGCGAATAAATCTCAATACACCATCACTCTGGATCATGCATCTAGCTGGAAATACGGCGATGTATTTTTCTTTATTGAGAGTTTTAATCCTGAAGCCGGCGATTCCACTGAATACGGTGAATTTCATCCACGCTTTAGCCTATCCAAAATAACCGGGAAATCATTTACCAATGATGTGGTTCGTGATGTCTCTATCGCGACTGAAATTGAATTTGGTGAGAAACATCGCACCTACCTATATGGCATTGGCATGGATTTCAATACCAATGACTTTAATTATTTTAATATTAATTTCTATGTTCGTGATAATAAACGCCTAAGTGGTAAAACTTGGCAAGTTACTCCTTACTGGCAATTGCCATTTTCTATTGGTAATAGTAAATGGTCATTCGAAGGATTTGCCGATATTGCCGGAAGTGAATCTAGCTCTGAGAATAATATTATTTTCCAGCCACAATTATTACTCGATATTGGTCATCTAATTGGTCATCCTGGGCAACTCAAGGCTGGTATTGAATACGGCTATTGGAAAAACAAATTTGGCGTCGAAGGTGTTACTGAATCAGTGCCACAAGTGATGCTCAAATGGACATTCCAATAAATATTATTTCTCATACTTCTTAAGCAACACCCCTTCATCCCCACAGCAACTGGCTGAACATTTAAGCGTTGCATTTAAACTTGCCGCATCTCCCTCAAGATACTCGCTAATCGGCAAATTGGTTTCTGCACAATCACAACCTTTGTCATCATAAACATAGCTATTCACCAAGCCGGCCTTCTTCGCCTCGCCATGTGCCTGCCACATAATCTCTGAAGGCGTTGCCGGTAAATCAGATAATTTATAGGCTGGGAAAAACCGCGTAATATGCCAGGGACTCTCCGCTCCTAAATTTTCCGCTATCCACTGCGCTATTTGACTCAATTCCTCAATAGAATCATTTTTACCAGGAATAATATTGGTACGCGTCTCAACATGAATACCCAACTCTTTAGCTTTTTTGATCGAGCCCAACACCTGCTCAACTTTCGCTGTTGGACAAATATCATGATAGAACTCATCACTAAGACTTTTAATATCGGAACACAATACATCCACATGCGGTGCCATCAGTTCTAACGCTTCATCTGTCACAAAACTATTCGACACATATACCGTGTACAAACCCGCTTCGTGCGCAAGCCGGGAGACATCGATTACATACTCAAGCCAAACAGCTGGCTCAGAATAAGTAAACGCTATTCCCTGCACCTGATGTTTTAACGCAGCGGCGACGATATCTTGTGGGGGTACCCATGCCGAGGTTGATTCACCTTTCGCCAAATCATCCAAGGCCGAAACGCCCCATGAAATCTCTAAGTTATGGCAGCCACCACAGCGGAAATTACAGCCATAACTACCAATCGACATCACCTTGGTTCCCGGCTGAAAATGCTTCACCGGCTTGTCTTCAATTGCTCCAACATCAATGGCCGAGATAACCCCATAGGAAAGATTATAAAGTGTGCCATGGCGATTCACGTGTGCCTGACAAAAACCTCGCTGACCGTGTTTGAGCTTGCAATGCCATAGGCATAAATGGCAACTGGTCGTGCCATCGGCATGCTTCTCTTGCAACGCCGTTTCAACGAGACGATAACTTTCCGGTAATTTTTCAGACATAGAGTACTCAAAATAATCAATACAGCTCTACACGGTATGGCATGTCTGTTTCACAGGCAACCCCCAAGATGTAAGGTCTTTTTTGAGCTATCGCTTGACGATTGGAGGTCAATCGCGTCTAATACGGCGCTCGGCTACAGAGCCGAGCAGTTGAAATGGATTTTGCGATACGTTTTAACAACATTTCAGATGGCCGGATAGCTCAGTCGGTAGAGCAGGGGATTGAAAATCCCCGTGTCGGTGGTTCGATTCCACCTCCGGCCACCATTTGAATCAATACACCTTCATTTATGGATAAAACCAAAGTAAATCAATGTGTTGAATCGCTCTGCCAGTCCGGCTGCGAAACTGTGCGAGCAACCATTACCAGCATGGAAATGGATCTGCGTTCATCTCAAACACAAGATTTAGATCCCAATGAATACAAGGCCGTGCTGAACGAGCTCAAATCCATTATGTCGGTCTACGACCCTTCTGATAACTAAGTAATCTCCTCATCCAGATAAACCGACCAATCCTTGCTGGTGTCACCTGAAACAAAGAAATGCGGGTTTAATAAAGAATCCTTGGTGTTATAGCGCAAAATTGCCATATTGGTATCCGTGATTTGACCACCGGCTTCTTCAACAACACATTGCGCGGCAGCTGTATCCCATTCAGAAGTCGGCCCCAGACGTGGATAAACATCCACCACCCCTTCGGCAACAAGGCAAGATTTCAGGGCACTGCCCATGCTGATAATTTCGTATTCAACCAGTTTCTCTAAAAATGCGTTCAGCGATGCACCGCGATGCGAGCGACTGCCTGCAACAATAATTTTATCTCGCACAGGGGAATGACAATGAATTGAATGGCCCTGCCGACCAGGTTCACGCTTAAATGCCCCTGCTCCTGTTCGTGCATAATACGAGGTGCGCATCACGGGTGCGTAGACAACACCCAGTACCGCCTTACCCTGCTCAACAAGGGCAATATTGACCGAAAACTCACCATTACGCTTAATAAATTCACGCGTCCCATCAAGGGGATCGACCAGCCAGTAGCGCTGCCACTGCTGGCGCTCCTGAAAGGGAATATTGGCAGATTCTTCGGATAAAATGGGTATTTCTGGCGTCAATTTCTGCAAACCCGCTTCTATTAAATGGTGTGCAGCCATATCGGCTTCGGTGACAGGAGTTTCGTCCTGCTTATGTTCGATAGCGTAATCGGTATCGTAAATCTCGAGGATCTTTTCACCGGCCTGTTCAGACAATTGGATAATAGCTTCAAGCAAGTTGTCATCAACGGCTGTCATGACGATGCTTCCGCGTTTAGCAACTCTCTGGTCATAAACAATGCCGCAATGGTTCTTGCCTCTGTGCATTCTGGCTGCTGTAACAAGGCTGGCAGATCTGACAATTTCCACTCGATCACCTCGAGTGCTTCCGGCTCATCACCATCACTCTGCTGCGGATAAAGATCCTCTGCCAGCACAACATGTGTCATTGCACTCAGATAACCGGGGGCAACCGTAAGGGAAGATAAATGCTTGAGCTTATTCGCGGCATAACCAATTTCTTCCATGATTTCACGATTAGCAGCGGGTAAAATCTCTTCGTTATCTTCAATACGGCCTTTGGGCAGGGATAACTCATAGCGATCGACACCGGCTGCATATTCACGAACCAGTAGCACCGTGTCGTTATCGAGCATTGGTACAATCAACACTGCCCCATTACTCGAACCAACCAGACGTTCATACTGAACTTCAACGCCATTAGAAAAGCGCAAATCCAGCTGTTCTATCTGAAATAGAC
>Ga0316207_10002693_pt1 | contig 17649 bp, 17 predicted proteins | sample 6weekpyrite_MG_FD_204943 | JGI IMG/M metagenome (GOLD analysis project Ga0316207, IMG submission 204943) | Microbial mat bacterial communities from mineral coupon in-situ incubated in ocean water Damariscotta River, Maine, United States -... | ecosystem: Environmental > Aquatic > Marine >...
AAGTCTTTGAAACGCCCGGTACAGCTTGTCTACAACCGGGCCGAGGAACACCTGACGGCCTTGCCCCGCCCGCCGGCGATCGCGGAAATGCGCGCGATTACCGGGCCGCAGGGCACCGTTCACGCATGGCATTCGCGCATCGCTGCGCAGCCCGGTGCGCGCGAGATGTTCGGCCGGCTTTTCGAAGGGCGAAGCGCCGAAGATGCGCTTGACCGCGCGGACGGGCGGCACGATCCGGCCAACCTGTTCGGCATGGCCCCGCCTTATGCGATTGCCAACCTTCGCATGGACAGCCTTTCGGCGGACACGGGTCTTCCCGCCGGACGCATGCGCGGCAATGCCGAGGCGCGGGCCTGTTTCTTCGCAGAGAGCTTTGTCGATGAAATTGCGGGTCAGGCGGGCGAGGAACCCCTGTCCTATCGCATGGCAATGCTGACCGGAAATGTCCGCATGGCCGAATGTCTGCAAGGCGCGGCCCAGCTTGGCGAATGGGACGGCGGGGGCGAAGGCACCGCGCAAGGCATGGCCTGCTGGCAGATGATGGATCCTGCAGGGCGCGAAAATGGCGGGGGGCGTATCGCGGTCGTCGTGCGCGCCCGTCCCGGTGAAAACGGGGTAGAGGTTTCGAGCATTGCGGCATGGTGCGACATCGGCCGCATCGTGCATTACGAACTGGCGCTTCAACAGATCGAGGGCGGCCTGATATTCGGGATGAACGCCGCCCTTGGCATGGGCGTCACGTATGATGGCGGGATCCCTCGCGAAAATACGCTGGGGGCACTCAATATCGCGGGATTGGGCCGCATGCCGGAAATCAGCGTGGGCTTTGCGCAAAACGACGCCCCGCCGTTCGATCCGGGCGAGATCGGCATGGTCGCAGTGGCGCCTGCGATTGCCAATGCCCTGCGCGCCGCGACAGGCAAGCGGTTCCGCGACCTGCCCATACCAAGAGAGCAGGTTACGCTGGCGCCTGCGCCGGTGGCTACGCCGACTGCCGGGACAGAGACGCAGGCGCCCGCCGGCGATGCAGCCGTGCCGCAACCGGAACCATCGGTGCTGCCCGATGGTACGGTCGTCGAAGGCGGAGACTACGACTGATGGAAAATACGGTAAGCGCGGCGATGGTTCGCCCCGACGATCACCCTGCGGCGCAGACCGGAAAGGTCGCGGTCCTGCTTGTCAATCTTGGCACGCCCGATGCGCCCGAGGCGGGGGCGGTGAAGCGCTACCTTGGCGAATTTCTGTCCGACCGCCGCGTTGTCGAAATACCGCCGCTGCTCTGGCAGCCGATCCTGCGCGGCATCATCCTGAACACCCGTCCGAAGAAATCGGCCCATGCGTATCAGCAGGTCTGGGGCAAGGATGGATCACCGCTGGCCGCGATCACCGCGCGGCAGGCCACTGCGTTGCAGGCACGCATGGGAGAGGGCGTGACGGTCGATTGGGCCATGCGTTACGGCAATCCGTCCATCGCCGAAAAGGTGGCAGCGTTAAAGGACGCGGGACACGACCGCATCCTGTTCGCACCGCTCTACCCGCAATATTCCGGTGCGACGACTGCGACCGCGGTCGATGCTTTGGGTGCGGCTCTGGCGGGCATGCGCTGGCAGCCTGCGATCCGCACACTGCCCCCTTATCACGACGCGCCCGCCTATATCGGGGCATTGGCCAGGGACCTGACGCGGCAGATCCGCACCTTGAAGCAAGAACCCGAAGTGCTCCTGCTAAGCTTTCACGGGATGCCCGAACGCACGCTTCACCTTGGCGATCCCTATCATTGCCATTGCCGCAAGACAGCGCGTCTGCTGGCAGAGGCGCTGGCGCCGGACTTTCCGCAGATGCGCGTGGATATCACGTTCCAGTCCCGCTTCGGCAAGGCCAAGTGGCTGGAGCCTGCGACCGACGCTACGATCGAGGCAGAGGCAAAGGGCGGAACCCGGCGCATGGCGGTTGCCATGCCGGGCTTTTCAGCGGATTGTCTCGAAACGCTGGAAGAAATCGCGCTGCAGGGCCGGGACACGTTCCTTGAGGCAGGAGGTGAAAGCTACGACGCGCTGACCTGCCTGAATGATGGGGAGCCGGGCATGGACATGCTGGAGGCGCTCATCCGCAGTGAATTGGCGGGCTGGATCTAGCAGCAGGCACGCTGCTGCCTATTCCTCCAGCTCGATGTCCCAATAGAGCCAGTCGCGCCAAGTTTCGTGCAGGTAATTGGGCGGAAATCCCTTGCCCCGTTCCTGCAATTGCCAGCTTGTAGGACGGATCGGCGGAACCTGCAGGTCCATGCGCGCCTGTTTCGGGGTGCGTCCGCCCTTCTTCATGTTGCATGGTGCACAGGCCGTGACGATGTTCTCCCAGCTTGTCACTCCGCCAAGACGGCGCGGCATGACATGGTCGAAAGTAAGACTGTGCGGGCTGCCGCAGTATTGGCAGGAGAACCGGTCGCGCAGGAACAGGTTGAAACGGGTGAAGGCCGGAAATTCCGAAGGTTTCACATATTGCTTCAATGCGATGACCGATGGGATCTGCATGTCGAAGCTGGGTGAATGGACCAGCCGTTCGTAGCTGGCGACGACATCGACCCGGTCGAGGAAGATGGCCTTGATCGCGGTTTGCCACGGCCACAGGCTTAGCGGGTAATAGGATAGCGGCGTGTAGTCGGCGTTAAGGACCAGCGCGGGGCAACTGTTCAGCTTTCTCGTCGGATCGTCGTCCGCTCGAGACAGCCTTGCCCTATTTTCGATCAGGCCGGTTTGGAACATCGCCGTATACGCCCCCCTGTTGACCGCGTAGCCGGTCGGCGTGCCGAGGCATGGTCCGCCCCGGGACTGCAAGTCGCGCTTTTACAGGCGAGCATGACCGGTTGATGACGCATCGCAAAAGGAAATCAGCATCTCGGCGGGCAGAGAGCAAGAGGGGCATGCACATGGTTTCCACAATTTGATGCACAGCCTTGTCCACTTGCTGTCCACACTGTCCCCAATTGCCGTGGCGCGCTAGATAGTGGCGCGATGGAATGTGTCACTCGCTTTGCGCCCAGTCCGAACGGGCCGCTGCACCTTGGTCACGCATGGTCGGCGATTACCGCTCACGATCTTGCGCGTGAAAGGGGCGGGCGCTTCCTTTTGCGGATCGAGGATATCGATGGCGCGCGCAGCCGGGATGAATTCGTGCAAGGTGCGTTGGACGATCTTGCGTGGCTGGGTATCGATTGGGACGGGGAAGCGATCCGCCAGTCCGCGCGTATTGCCGCGCATGGCGCGGGGCTCGAGCGGTTGAAGGCGCTTGGCCTTGTTTATCCATGCCGCTGTACCCGCGCGCAAATCGCCGCCGCATCGCATGGGACCGGTCCCGATGGCCCGATCTATCCGGGAACCTGCCGGCCGGGCATTGACGCACGCACCGCCATCCTGCCTGGTGATGGACCCGCTGCATGGCGGCTCGACATGGCGCGCGCGATACAGGCCGCAGGCCCGCTGACGTGGCGCGACGAACTGGCCGGAGAGCAAGCGGCGCGGCCAGACCTCTTCGGCGACGTCGTTCTTGCGCGAAAAGATGCGCCTGGCAGTTATCACCTTGCCGTGACGATGGACGATGCGTCCGATGGTATCACTTTGGTCACGCGCGGACAGGACCTGTTCGCATCGACCCATGTCCACCGGCTGCTGCAGGAATTGCTCGGCCTGCCGGTGCCGACTTGGCATCACCATGCGCTTATCGTTGACGAAAGCGGGCAGAAACTGGCCAAACGGCGCGGATCCGCATCGCTTGCTCAGCGGCGTCTGGCGGGTGAGGATGGGCGCGCACTGGCGCAGCGGCTTCGCGCCGGGGACCTGCCCGAAAGGGCATCCTTTTCGGGGCTGGCAAATTGCGCCACCAACCCCTAATTGGGGCCCATGAAAGCCATTCTCATCATCGCTCTCGTCGCGCTTGTCGTGATGGTCCTCGTCTCGCTTGTCCGCGGCATTGTCGCGTTCCTGCAAAGCACGAAAATGGATCTCGAAGGCGGCGAAGAACGGGTGAAGGAAATGCAGCTGCGCCAGAACAAGGCGATGATGTCCCGGATCAAGTATCAGGCCGCTGCCATCGCGGTTGCCCTGATCCTGCTCGCCTTGGCGAGCTAAGCCATGGTCAAGATCAACAAGATCTACACCCGCACTGGCGACGATGGCACCACGGGTCTCGTCGATGGGTCGCGCCTTCCCAAACACGCTGGCCGCATGGAAGCGATCGGCGCGGTGGACGAGGCGAATTCGTCCATCGGCCTTGCCATTTGCGCGATCGGTCCGGGCACGATCCACGCCGCGCTCACCCGCGTTCAGAACGACATGTTCGATCTTGGCGCCGATCTTGCCACGCCGGGCGATGATTTCACGCCGGGCGAGATGACTTTGCGCATGGTGACGGCGCAGGCCGAATGGATCGAGTCGCAGATCGACACAGCAAACGAGGATATCGCACCGCTCACCAGCTTTGTCCTGCCGGGCGGCAGCGAGGCTGCGGCCCGCCTGCACGTTGCACGGGCCTCTGTCCGCAGGGCAGAGCGCAAAGTGGCCGCTCTTGCCGCGATGGAGCCTGTGAACCCGGCGGCGCTGGCCTATATCAACCGGCTGTCCGACTTGCTTTTCGTTCTTGCGCGCGGCGCGAACGATGGCGGGGAGGGCGACGTGCTATGGGTGCCCGGCGCGAACCGATAAGTCGGTTCAGCCGGTGAAACCCTTCTTGCGATAAATCTCGCTGCCTCTGCGGAACACGACCAGTTTTTCCAGCGTCACGGGGTGAAAAAACGCCTCGATGGCCATGCCGGCTTCGGTGTGGGCATAGACTTCGTAGCAGTCCCCTTCGACTTGCGTCTTGGTCACTTTCCAGCCTTCCATCCAGGCTTTCTTCTTAAGCTTGGACATCGGTTGCCAATTTTCTTGCGGGCCAGCCTTGCACACGATGCCCCCATCGGCGAGCGCGGGCGCGGCGGCAAGCAGGGCGGCAGCCGCTGCCGCGCCGGCAAGCAGGCGTTTGCAATTGGTCATACGGTTCCTTTCGAATGGCGAAGAAGCGCGGCGATGCGAAAGCACCACGCAATGAGTACAGGGGCGAGATGGATGAGCGCCGGACCCCAAGCGCGATCAAGCAGAACCCAGTGTGCGAGCGCGAGAGCGAAAGCGAGATAGACGCCCTGCTGCACGCGTTTCCACTTGCGGCGGCCAAGGCAGAGTGTCGCGGCCTCGTTGCTGATGCTGGCGGCGGCAAGCATCAGGGCAAAGCCGATCCACCCAGTCAGGATCGCGGGCAAAGTGAATTCGGCAAGGATCGGGCGCAACCCGCCCATGTCGATGGCATAGAAAACGAGGTGCAGCGCCGCGTAGGCAAAGGCGGCAACTCCAAGATGACGGCGGATCGCCAGCCATCCCGCCAGAAAGCGGTTGGCGCCGAAAAATTCGATCAGCGGACCGACCATCATTGCGGCAACCATCAGCCGAAGTGAGAGTTCGCCGGTTGGATGCAGCAAGTCCATCGCCAGCATGCCGCGTGCAAGATCCGCGACCATCAAAGCGGCGGGAACAGCCAGCGCCAGCCAGAAGAGAACGATACGCGGCCGCGGCCCCCGAGGGAGTGATCGTTGCAGCATCAAGGCTTGGCCCAGCGCCGGACTAGGTTGTGATAGACGTGGACCAGCCGGTTGATGTCGGGATCGTCCGCATCGCGGGCCGGTGACAAAGCGCGGATCGACTGGTCGAGATCGTAAAGCAAGGCGCGCGCTTCGGTGCTGGCGACGGCGCTTTGCATCCATGTGATCGCGCAGATGCGCTGACCGCTGGTGACAGGCGCAACCTGGTGCAGGCTGGAGGACGGGTAGAGAACCATGTCGCCTGCGGGCAGCTTCACTGCCTGCGCGCCGTAGCTTTCCTCGATCAGCAGTTCGCCGCCCTCATAACTTGCGGGATCGGAGAGGAAGATCGTGGCCGACAGGTCGGAGCGAAGGGTAAGGCCCGCCTCGGGCAAACGCATGAGCGCGGCGTCGCTGTGCGTGCCGTAATGCCCGCCGTTCTGATAGAGATTGAAGACCGGCGGCCAGATCTTTTCCGCCAGCGATGCCGATATGAATTCGGGGTGATTGCCCAGCTTTGTCAGAATGCGTTCGCCAAGTTCCTGCGCCGCCGTGTCAGTGCGCGGCAATTGCAGGTTCTGCTTCACCGCGGCCGACCTGCTGCCGGCCGTGCCGGCGCCGTTCTGCCAATGTCCCGCGGCAAGGCGCGTTCGAAAATTGGCGACTTCGCCTGCGCTTAACAGGTTTTCGATGACGATCAGCATGGATGGGTCCGTTATCTTTGAAAAGGCGGGGCGGTGTTTGGGAGAGGGTGCACCGCCCCGCCGGGCGTCAGAACTTGCCGGTGAGCGTAAGCGTCGTGCGGCGCTCGTCACCCTTGTAGAGGAATGCGCCGCTGCGATAGGCGGCGGTGTAGTAATCCTCGTCGGTCACGTTGGTCACGTTTATCCGGGCGGAATAGTTCTGGTTGATCTTGTAACTGACGAAGACATCGCCCGTCACATAGCTTGGCACGCGGTAGCTGTACCGCCCTGCCTCTGCACTGTAGGACGCGGCAGAGTCGGGCTGACCAGCGTACATGGCGCTTTTGTAAGTGACCGTCCCGCCGAAGGCGAGTGCGTCGGTCGCCTGATAACGGATCTGGCCGGTTGCCTGCGTATCGGCAAAGTTGGCGAGCGTGAGGCCGATGCTGGCCGGATCATAGCTTTCCAGCACTTCTGCATCCATGATCGAAAAGCCGATCTGACCCGAAAGGCGCTCGGTGATGTTGCCGACGACGCCCAGCTCGATACCGCGAATGCGGTGCTTGCCGGTGTTGATGTTGCCTTCCTGGTCATAGCCGGAACTGCCGCTGGCGATTTCGTAGACGTCGTCCTTGGTCAGCTGGAATGCCGCGGCGCTCAGCAGCAGGCGGTGGCCGAACAAGTCCCACTTGGCGCCCAGTTCGTAATTCGTCGTGCTTTCCGGACGGCCCGATCCAAGATCGGTATCGTCAGTGATGCACAGCCCGCCATAACCGCAGTTCGAACCGAGATCGGATTCGCCGCCGTTGATGTTCTTGGCCGTGCCCCACGAAGCATAGAGCATCAGCTCCTCGATCGGGCTGACCGATACGCCTGCATTGCCGTTCCAGAGTTCGTCCGAATACGAATAGTTCGTCAGCGTTCCTCCAGAAGCCACGACGTTCGAATAGTCGAAGGCATCGAGACGTACGCCGCCATTGATCGACAGCCACGGAGTCAGGTCGATCGTGTCCATCGCATAGAAAGACAGCGTTTCCACGTGCCAGTTGCTGTCGGCATCGCCGCGGGTGATCTCGCGGTCCAGCACGCCGGAAATGTCATCGACGATCAGCGCGCCGGTTTCGTCGGTGACGCAGTATCCGGGGCGCGATCCGCCGCGGCCAGAGACCATGCAGTTCGTGTCGCCATTGACGCTGTACCCGTAAGTGCCATTCGTCACCTTCATGTCGGAATATTCGCTGCCGGCGATCAGGTTGTGGAGCAGCGAGCCTGTCTCGAATTCGCCCATCACGTTGAACTGATTGGCGAAGTATTCGACTTCCTGCCAGCCCTGATGGGTGGATAGTCCGACGCTTGCCCCGCCTTCGCCGCCGCGCGCGCCCGTGGTGACATAACCGTTCGACGTCTCACCATAGCGGGTGAGATTGACGATCTTCAGCCCATTGCCGGGTTCGATGAACACGCGGCCCGTGAACGTGTCGACTTCGGATTCCAGAAAGTCCTCGTCCTGTGTCACGGCGGGCAAATCGTCGAGCGTGGCGCCATAGCCATCGGCCGTGCTGGGACGCACGTAAGTGCCAAGGTCCGGTTTGTCGTTAGCGGTCATGTGGTAATAGTCGAGCAGTACCCGCACGCTGTCCGACAAATGGGCCGTACCCGAAAGCGCCGCGCCCCAGCGTTCCCGATCGGCCGGGTCGCGGTCTGGCACGTCCTGCTGGGAATAGAGCAGGTTGGCCCGCACGGCGACATCATCGGAAAGTCGCCAGTTTGAATCGAGCGTGGCGCGGTAATATTCATCCGTCCCGGCGCCCAGATCGACCCGATTGAAGTTGTAATCGGTGCTTGCCTGTTTCGTGATCGAATTCACGGCGCCGCCGGTCGCGCCGCGTCCTGCAAACGTGCTCGACGGGCCTTTTGTGATCTCGACCTGGTCTACGGCAAAGCTTTCGCGCGTGGTCATGCCCGGATCGCGAAGTCCATCGACGAAGACATCGCTTCGCGCTTCCTGTCCGCGAATGATGTAGCGGTCGCCAAAGGCATTGCCGTTCTCGCCCGTGCCGATGGTGACGCCCGGCTGCATGGCGACAATATTCTTGAGATCGGTCGCGCCCGATTCCTCAATCTGGGTTTCGGTCAGAACCGTAATGGTGGCAGGCGTTTCGGCCAGCGGCCTGGTGCGGCGCACGTCGCCCGAAATGCGTGCCTTATAGGGCGCGCCTTCGACGGTATAGGGATTGGAATCGGCGGTGTGGTCCTTGATCTCAAGAGTATCTAGCTGGATTTCCTCTTCCTCGGCAGCATCTTGTGCCAGAGCGGGCTGCACCATGAGAACGGCCGACACACCGGCAGCGAGCCGGGCTCCATGGCGGAGGCTGGTCGGACGGGAAATATTACGATTGCGACGCATTAGCGATTTTCTCCTCTGAAAGGTATTTCGTCGTTGTTCCGGGGCTGCGCGATCTACTTGGAGCGCAGCGCGTAATCGATGGGCAGAGCGATGGTCAGGCTATCGCGTCCCATCTCGCGCGGGATCGGCGGGAGGGGGGAGACCCGCTGCATGAGATCGAGCGTGGCCTGGTCCAGCAGGGAGTGACCGCTGCTCTTCTTGACCGAACTGGACGTCACGTTGCCGCCGCGGTCGATCGAAAAACGGACCGTGACGATGCCCTGTTGGCGGGCTTTCTTCGCATCTGCAGGGTAACGCTTTTTGCGCTGAAGATGGGCCATGAGCAGGCTGTAATAGTCGGCGGCCTTTTTCTGTGCACGCGGATCGCTGCCCGGCGCCTTGCCCGCACCGCTTGCTTGCGGCGCGCGGGTTGCCGCGGGCGGCGGCGCGGCGGAAACGCGCCGCTGGGGCTGAGCGACCGGCGACGGAATTTCGGAAGGCCTCGGTACTGTAACCGCCTCCGGCGGAAGCGGGGCCGGACTTGCGGGCACGTCAATTTCGGGCGGTACGTGATCGGGTAAAGGGCGGGACATGGGCGCGATCTCGCGCACTGGCTCGGCAGGCTGCGTTATCGCTGGACTTGCCGCCTGCTCTGCCGGGCCGGGCGGAGGAAGCTCGAGGACCATGACAGGATCGCTCTGCGCGGCAGGGGTTGCGGCTTTGACGGCGACAACCGCAGCAATTGCGCCCGCATGAAGCGTGATTGCGGCCAGCGCGGCGGCGCCCCACAAACGCTGTTCGTCTGGAATGGCGTGCGGCGCGTTCACGATGCGCCCGTACCTTCTGCACCCATCAGCGCCACGCGAAGATAGCCCGCGGCCCGTAGCGCGTTCATCGCGTCCATGATCTGCTCGTAGGAAACACTCTTGTCTGCGCGCAGGAATACGCGCTGTTCAATGTCGCGGCCTGCCAATTCGTCGATCGCATCGCCCAGCGCGGCAATCGTGACCTGCCGGTCGTTTACGGTGAGCCTGCCGCTATCCTCGATCGTCAGGTAGATCGGCTGATCCGGCGTTGCCGATGGCTGCGCATTGGCGACCGGCAAGTCGACCTTTACGTCAACCGTGGCAAGCGGTGCGGCGACCATGAAGATGATGAGCAGGACAAGCATCACATCGATGAACGGCGTCACGTTGATCTCGTGATTGACGGGCAGGTCTTCGGCATCCGCGTGGGAAAGCTTGAACGCCATCGGATCAGACCGCCGTGCCGCGCGAAAGGTCGCGCGAGACAATCTGCATCACGACAGCACTAGCATCCGAAAGGCTGGCCCTGTTGGCGGCGACCATTCGGGAAAAGTGGTTGTAGATGACGACGGCAGGGATCGCGGCGATCAGGCCCATCGCGGTTGCCAGCAATGCCTCTGCAATGCCGGGCGCGACGACGGCAAGGTTCGTTGTCTGCTTCTCGGCGATTCCGACAAAGGCGTTCATGATGCCCCAGACCGTGCCGAACAGGCCGACGAAGGGGGCGGTTGCGCCGATCGTGGCGAGGATGTTGATGCCGCGCGTCATGCGCCGCGCGCACATCGCCTCGTACCTTTCAAGGCGAGAGGCAACGCGCTCTTTCAAACCGTCGCGGTCGCTCAGCGCATCGGCGGACAGGGCCAGCTCCTCGCGCGCGGAGATGACGAGCGGGTTGGCCGCAAGGGCCTCATCGCTTTCCGCATCGCCCATCCCGCGCACCGTGCGTAGCCGTTCGAACCGTTCGCGTTCCTGCCGGGCGATTGATGAGAGCTGGCGGTGCTTTGCGGCAAAGACAGTCCATGTCACGACCGAGGCGGCGATCAGGCCGAGCATGACCAGCTTCACCACCCAATCTGCCTGAAAGAACATGTCTGCGACCGAAAGCCGGCCGGTTGCGGCGTGGGCCGGTGCCGCCGCCAAGGTGAGCGCACCCAGCGCGCCGGTCTTCCATGCGATATTGACGAGCCGGATGGCCGACATGACGTTCCCCTGATTCCATTTCGCGGCGCGATCGGCGCCGGTGCTGAGGGGCTACTATTGCCAATGAGAATGATTCTCAACAGCAAAGTTGGGATTTTTGTATCAGGCGCCCGATTTGTCCGATGCCTGGCCCTGACCGTCTCGCCCGCGGGGAACTTGCGGCTTCGGCAACCGTAATTCTGGCAAGAGAATGAAAGGAATTACCCCATGGCCGACAACCAGAAACTTGCGCCCGAGACATTCAACGACGAACAGCACGATGAAAGCGCGCAAGCGCAAACAGTCGCCGATCAGGCGCTGGGCAGGGCGGTCGACAGCTTTGGCCTTGAAGACGGCAAGAAGCCTGACGCATCGATCACGGATGAAAGTTCCGCAGAAGACCTCGTCGATCACATGAAGCAGATGGAAAAGGGCGGCATCGACATGACCGCCTATCGCGGAGAGCCGAATATGGACGACAACACCGGGAAATACGGAAAGTCCAACGTGATGAAGGACGAGCCCGGAAACTCCGATAGCTGAGCGCTAACCGCCCTTGGCAGCGTGGACAAGGTCGAGCAGGTTGCGCGCAGCTTCCCGTTCGTCCTCGTCCTTGAACGTATCGGAGATATCAGGCTCTGCATCGTTCATCGCCAGAAGCGTCCACATTGCAAACCGTTTCGCCGGGTCCTTTTCAAGGCCGAGGTCGACGCGCATCTTCTCCGTCCCGGCCTCCTGCGCCGAGGGTGTGATCGAGCCAAGATCGGTCGTGCCGAAATAGCGAAGCAGGAGATCGTCAAGCTGCATGCCCGCTCCCTTAGCTGCCCGAGCCGAGCAGGGGAACATCCGCGTTGCTCATGAGCCAGATTGCAATGGCAAGAACGACGGCACCCGCCGCCACGGCCCATGCGACATAGCGAAGATGCGGCGCATCGGGCGCATCGACCGAATGGGCCTTCATCCGGGTCACCGCGCGGCATGCCCGCCGTTCTGCCGTGATGGCCAGAAAGGCGGCCAGAAGAATAAAGATCGTCGCAATGACTCGCGCCAGCCAGGGCGGGTCCAGCTCTCCGAACAAGGCCTTGAACGCCAGGCCGATGCCGATCGCTGCGAACGCCGTGCGGATCCACCCGGCAAATGTTCGTTCCACCGCCATGATCGTGCGGTCCTCGGCCAGTTCGGTCCTGTCGAATTGATTGTCGTCGCTCATCGCATGCAACCAACCGCGCAAGAGGTGACCGGTTCCGGTCAATGCATTTGCAAAACGCTTAATCCGCCGCCTCGCCGGCATCGCGTTTCAGCTCGTATAGCCGGTCAAGCGCCTCTCGCGGGGAAAGTGCGTCCACGTCCAAGGCGCGCAATGCCTCGCGCAGCGTGTCGCATTGTTCTTCCGAGGCTTCTTCCGCAGCGGCGAACAACGGCAAGTCGCCAAGCCCTGCGCCCAGCCCGCCGGTTTCCGCGCGCCCCTTTTCAAGTTTGCCGAGAATCGTTTTCGCACGGGCGATGACAGGCTTGGGGAGCCCCGCCAGCCGTGCGACCGCAAGGCCGTAGCTGCGATCGGCAGGCCCTTCGGCCAATTCGTGAAGGAGAACGAGATCGCCCTTCCATTCGCGTGCGTGGGCATGGTGGAGCGAAAGCGCATCGCAGGTTTCGGCAAGGCGCGAAAGTTCGTGATAGTGCGTCGCGAACAGGCACCGGCAACGCACCGTTTCGTGCACGGCCTCTGCCACGGCCCAGGCAAGGGCCAGCCCGTCGTAAGTGCTCGTCCCGCGCCCGACCTCGTCAAGGATGACGAAACTGCGCTCGCTCGCCTGCGAGAGGATTGCGGCGGTCTCCACCATCTCGACCATGAAGGTGGAGCGCCCCCGCGCAAGATTGTCCGAAGCCCCAACGCGGCTGAACAACCGGTCGACAATGCCGATCCGCGCGCTGTCCGCAGGCACGAAGCCGCCGGCCTGGGCAAGCAGCACGATGAGGGCGTTCTGCCGCAGGAAAGTCGACTTGCCGCCCATGTTCGGCCCGCCGATGAGCCACAGCCTGTCCTGCTGCGACAATGCGCAGGCATTGGCGACGAATCGCTCACCGCTCGCGGCAAGCGCGGCTTCGACCACGGGGTGGCGCCCGCCGGCGATGTCGAGCATCGGCTCATCCGCGATTTCGGGCAGGGTCCAGCCGTCTTCGGCCGCGCGCTCGGCCTGCCCAGCAGTCACGTCGATGCGGGCCAGCGCCTGCGCCGTTGCGGCGATAGCCTCTCGCGCGTGGACGGCGGCATCGACCAGTTCTTCGAAGTGCGCTTCTTCCGCGGCAAGCGCCCGGCCGCCCGCCTCGGCGATGCGGCTTGCTTCTTCGTGCAGGGCAAGCGCGTTGAAGCGCACCGCATCCTTCATCGTTTGGCGATGGGTAAATCCGCTGTCGGGCGCCATCAGCGCATCGGCGTGGCGCGCGGGCACTTCGACAAAATAGCCCAGCACACCGTTATGCTTGATCTTGAGTGTATTGATGCCGGTCTCATCGCGGTACTTAGCCTCTAATGCGGCGATCGCGCGGCGGCCGTTTCTGGATATGACGCGCAGTTCATCGAGCGCGGCGTCGTACCCTTCGGCGATGAAGCCGCCGTTCCCCCGCTCAGTCGGCGGTGCGGCGACAAGCGCGCGGGTCAGCAGCTCAACCAACGCGCCGTGCCCGGAAAGTAGCGGCAACAGACGCGCGATTAGCGCGGGCAGCGGCCCGACTTGTGCGAGCGCGCCGTGAAGACGCCGCGCTTCGCCGAGGCCATCGCGGACCTGGCCCAGATCGCGCGGCGACCCGCGCCCGGCGACCACGCGGCCCAGCGCCCGGCCCACATCGGGCAGCGCCCTTAACGCGCGGCGCAAATCATCGCGAAGGAGGGCATCGCCGTGAAGCCAGGCGACGGCCTCCAGCCGCTCGCGTATCGCGCCGGCATCGGCCAGCGGCGCGGAAAGATCCTCTGCCAGAAGCCGCGCGCCCGCACCGGTGAGGCAGCGATCGATGCACTCGATCAGGCTCCCCTTGCGCGTGCCGCTGGCCGAAAGCGTGACCTCGAGACTGGCGCGCGTCGCCTCGTCCATGGCGAGATGGCCGCCTGTCTCGCGCAGGGCCGGGGGCAGTATGAGCGGGAGCGTGCCGCGCCCGACATGGTCGAGATAGGAGATCAGGCCTCCGGCCGCGGCAAGGTGCACCCGGTCGAACGCGCCAAAAGCGTCGAGCGTGGCAACGCCGTGGAGAGCCTTGAGCCGGGCTTCGCCCTCGTCGCTGGAGAACGTGGTGCGTGGGCGGGCGATGGCGTTTTCGGGGGCATCGTCCCAGCCTTCTGGAACGACGACTTCGGCCGGACCGATGCGCGAGATCGCGGCCGCAATCCCGGTGGGCGCAACACATTCGAGCGCCATTTCCCCTGTCGAAATGTCGATCGCGGCAATGCCGACCATGTCGCGCACAGGGGCAAGCGCGGCAAGGACGTTGGCACTGCGCGATTCAAGGAGCGTATCCTCGGTCAGGGTGCCTGCGGTAACCAAACGAACGATTTCGCGCTTCACCAGCGCCTTGGAGGCGCGGCCTTCCTTCCGGGCCCGCTCTTTCGCTTCTGCCGGGGTTTCGACCTGTTCGGCGATGGCAACCCGGCATCCGGCCCGGATCAGCCGGGCAAGGTAGGCATCCGCCGAATTAACGGGAACGCCGCACATCGGTACCGGCTCTCCGTCGTTTTCACCGCGCGTGGTCAGTGCGATATCCAGCACCGCGGCGGCCTTCTTCGCATCCTCGAAGAACAGCTCGAAGAAATCGCCCATGCGATAGAATAGCAGGCTGTCCTCCGCCTGCTCCTTGAGCGCGAAGTACTGCTGCATCATCGGGGTGGAGCCGCCAGCCATCGCCGTGGCCTAGCGAGGAGCGCTCGATTCGGCCAAGACGTGCAAGGAGGCTTGTCCCCATGCCTGCGCCGACTTGACCGGAATTGAGCGAAAAGTTCCGAAGGCGGGGCCTATCCAAAAGGACAGATGCCGCTATAGGCGCAGATCAAACCGGGATGATTTGCTGGCATGGGTGGCCAGACAATTTGCATGGAGGCACAATTGGCGGACGAGGAAAACAAGGCAAAAACGAGCTTCACCGAGCGAGAGGCCCTTTTCTACCACTCTACCATTCGCCCCGGTAAGATCGAGATCATCGCGTCCAAGCCGATGGCGACGCAGCGGGATCTCTCGCTAGCCTATTCCCCCGGCGTTGCCGCCCCGGTCGAGGCGATTGCCCGCGATCCGGCCTGTGCTGCCGAATATACCGCGCGCTCGAACCTTGTCGCGGTGATTTCCAACGGCACCGCGATCCTTGGCCTTGGCAACCTTGGTGCGCTGGCGTCCAAACCGGTGATGGAAGGCAAGTCTGTCCTGTTCAAACGGTTTGCCGATGTCGATTCGATCGATATCGAACTGGACACCGAAGACCCCGAAGCGTTCATCAACGCCGTCGCCTTGATGGAGCCGACCTTTGGCGGCATCAACCTGGAAGATATCGCTGCCCCTGAATGCTTTATCATCGAGCAGGCGCTGCGCGAGAAGATGAACATCCCGGTCATGCACGATGATCAGCACGGCACCGCGATCATCGCCGCAGCAGGGCTCATCAATGCCTGTCATCTGACCGGGCGCAAGATGAGCGAAATCAAGATGGTCGTGAACGGCGCGGGCGCTTCTGCGCTGGCGTGTACTGCTCTGATCAAGGCGATGGGCGTGCGCCATGAAAACGTGATCGTGTGCGACCGTTCGGGTCCGATCTATCCTGGCCGCGAGAAAGTCGACCAGTGGAAGAGCGCCCACGCCGTCCCGACCGAGGCGCGCAGCCTTGAAGAGGCGCTTGACGGCGCGGACGTGTTCCTTGGCCTCTCGGCAGCCGGCGCGCTCAAGCCGGAATGGGTCAAGAAAATGGCCGACAGCCCGATCATCTTCGCCATGGCGAACCCCACGCCCGAAATTACGCCCGACGATGCCCACGCGGTTCGTCCCGACGCCATCATTGCCACGGGCCGGTCGGACTATCCGAACCAGGTCAACAACGTGCTCGGCTTCCCCTTCATCTTCCGCGGCGCGCTCGACGTTCAGGCGACTGCGATCAACGAGGAAATGAAGATCGCCGCCGCCAATGCCATTGCCGAACTGGCGCGCGACCGCGTGCCCGAGGAAGTGGCCGCCGCTTATGGTGTGAGCCACCAGTTCGGCCGCGATTACATCATTCCCGCGCCGTTCGACCCGCGCCTGATGGAAGTCGTATCGTCCGCCGTTGCCAAGGCGGCGATGGATTCGGGTGTGGCCAAGGCGCCGATCGCCGATCTGGACGAATACCGTCTCAGGCTGAAGGCCCGCCTCAACCCGACGACCTCTGCACTGACCAGCGTTTACGAACGGGCCAAGGCCAACCCGAAGAAAGTCGTCTTCGCCGAGGCGGAGGAAGACGTCGTCCTGCGCGCGGCAATTCAGTTCCGCGATTTTGGTTATGGCGAACCGATCCTCGTCGGCCGCACGGAAAAAGTGCGCGAGAAGCTGAAGGAACTGGCTGTCGAGGATGTCGACAGCTTTGAAATCCAGAATTCGGCCGACAGCCAATACGTGCCCGAAATGGTCGACTATCTCTACAATCGCCTTCAGCGCCGCGGTCATACCGAGCGTGACGTACGCCGCATGGTCAACCAGGACCGCAACATCTTCGCCTCGCTGCTGCTTGCGCTCGACAAGGGCGACGCGATGATTTCGGGCCTTACCCGCCCGTTTGCACAGACGATCAAGGAAGTCGGCCTCGTGCTCGATTCCAAGGCCGATGAAGTGCCGTTCGGCATCCACCTCATGGTGGGCAAGAACTACACCGTGTTCCTTGCCGACACGACGATCAACGAACGTCCCGATGCGCGGATGCTGGCCCATATCGCCAAGGAAACGGCCAAGGTCGCCCAGCGTCTTGGCCATGAACCGCGCGTTGCGTTCCTGTCCTATTCGACTTTCGGCAACCCGTCGGGCAAGTGGCTGGAAAACCTGCGCGATGCGGTGCACATCCTTGACGATGAGGGCGTGGATTTCGAGTACGAGGGCGAAATGGCCCCCGATGCCGCGCTGAACCCCACGGTGATGAAGCTTTACCCCTTCAGCCGCCTGTCGGCCCCGGCCAACGTGCTGATCATGCCGGGACTGCAGTCTGCGAACCTGTCGGCCAAGCTGCTGCGCGAACTGGCGGGTGCAACGACCATCGGGCCCATGCTGGTCGGCATGGAAAAGCCGGTGCAGATTGTCCCGATGACGGCAATCGCACCCGATGTTCTGACGCTGGCCGTATTGGCCGCGGCAGAAGTGGTGGGCTGATCCCAAAAGCGATCAGGTTGACAAAGGCGACACCCTGTCGCCCACCGCGCATCATGCGCAGGCCGCCGGTTTGCGGGCGATTTGGCGTGCCCTGCCGGGGTGACACGCTGCGCGCCGGATAGACAATTGCGAAAGAGCGGCGCGCATGATGGCGCGGGGCCGGCGTGTAGGACAGCGCAAAACGCGCAGAGCCCCAATGCGCCGCCCGGCGTGCTGGCCATCACGCAGTCCTGTCGAAGACCCGCACCAGTTCGCCGCCCGGCAACGCGCGCGTGCCGCGTGCGGCAAAGCCCATTTTTTCGGCCACGCGGACAGAGGCGGCGTTTCCCGGTTCGATAATGCACATCACCCGATGGTGGCCGTGTTCATGGGCAAACCAGTCGAACACGCCGTGCATGGCCTCTACCGCATAGCCCTTGCCGACGTGGTCGGCGGCGATGATCCACCCTGCTTCGGGCATGTCGTCGAAATCGCCGCCCAGCCCGCGGCGCGAATGGAAGATGCCGCAATTTCCGATCAGCGCGGCGCGCCCCTTTTCGCGCACCATCATCCCGCCATAACCATAGAGCGCCCAGCACCCGGCATTGCGCAAAAAGCGGTTATAGCTGTCGTGCGGATCGGAAACAGG
>Ga0316207_10002694_pt1 | contig 17648 bp, 14 predicted proteins | sample 6weekpyrite_MG_FD_204943 | JGI IMG/M metagenome (GOLD analysis project Ga0316207, IMG submission 204943) | Microbial mat bacterial communities from mineral coupon in-situ incubated in ocean water Damariscotta River, Maine, United States -... | ecosystem: Environmental > Aquatic > Marine >...
GGTATAGAACGGCGCTTCGAAACAGTCGTCGAGTTCTTTTTGCATGTTTTCTTTGATCATTTGCAATGGCACATGACCGGGGCCTTCGATCATAACTTGTACGTCATGTTCCCATGCGATTTTGGTGAGCTCACCTAAGGTTTCTAACTCACCGAATTGCGCGGCATCGTTTGCGTCTGCAATACAACCGGGGCGTAAGCCATCACCTAAAGAGAAGGCTACATCATAGGCTTTCATGATTTCACAGATTTCTTCGAAGTGAGTGTAAAGGAAACTTTCTTCATGATGCGCGAGACACCACTTGGCCATGATGGAACCACCACGGCTGACGATGCCAGTTAAACGGTTTGCGGTTAACGGCACGTATTGCAAACGCACACCGGCATGAATGGTGAAGTAATCGACGCCTTGCTCGGCTTGTTCAATTAACGTGTCACGGAACAGTTCCCAGGTGAGGTCTTCTGACTTGCCGTCGACTTTTTCTAATGCCTGGTAAATGGGCACGGTACCAATCGGCATGGGTGAGTTACGTAAAATCCATTCGCGGGTTTCATGAATGTTTTTACCGGTTGATAAGTCCATTAAGGTGTCGCCACCCCAACGTGCTGACCAGACCATTTTTTCTACTTCTTCATCGATGGATGAACCCAGTGCCGAGTTACCGATATTGGTGTTTACTTTTACGCGGAAGTTACGGCCGATGATCATCGGCTCAAGTTCTGGGTGATTAATGTTTGCAGGGATTATGGCGCGACCGGCGGCGATTTCATCGCGCACGAATTCTGGTGTAATCAGGTCGGGAATATTGGCGCCCATTGGCTCGCCTTGTTGCTGGCGTAATAACTTTTCGTATTCTGGGTTTGCGCGCATTTCCGCTAAACGGTTGTTTTCACGAATGGCGACGTATTCCATTTCAGGGGTGATGATGCCTTTTTTCGCGTAATGCATTTGCGACACATTCTTACCCGCTTTGGCTTTTTTCGGGTTGCGAATGTGTTCGAAGCGCAGTTTTGCGAGCTCTGGATCATTTTGGCGTGTGGTGCCGAATTCTGAACTTGGGCCATCGAGTTGTTCTGTGTCGTCGCGCTCGGCTATCCAGTTATGTCGCACATCGGGGAGGCCTTTGAGTAAGTTAATACTCACTTCAGGGTCGGTATACGGGCCCGAGGTGTCATAAACCGTGATTGGTAAATTGGCTTCTTCGCCGTTGTCGGTGTGTGTTGGCGTGGTTTCTATTTCGCGCATCGGCACACGAATGTCTGGGCGTGAACCGGTGATATAAATCTTTTTTGAACCGGTGAACGGTTGGGTTACTTCGTCTGAAAGTTGGTTGGTTTTGCTAATAAAATCTTCTGGGATTGCGCTCATGGGTGCTGTCCTAAATTAATAAATCGAATTTCAAATCGGACGACCGCATTCTATTGATATTGGGGGAATGCTTCTCTCGCCTTGCCTACGCCGGCATTATCCGGTTCAGGTCCAAGCTAGGGTATTTCTCAGCTTCACTATTATATATAGCTTGGCACCCCCGGCGGTCGAAAGGCCAAGGTAATGGATGAGACATTCATATGCAAGGGGGTTCAGGTTAAAACTGGTAGCTCTTCTCGCAGAACCCCTTCGGGTTTCATTGCGAGCAACTTCGCCTCCGGCTCCAGCCGCCCCGGCGGTCGAACATTGAAGGTACTGGATAGGCTAGGTTATTGCAACCTTATAAGAACGATGGGTTTTGTAAGCTATTGAAATAAAAAGACTTTCTATTTTACATATTAAAAGTACATATTTTTAGCATAAACGGTTAAAATTACGGAATAAATATTTAATTTCCACCTCATTACATTAACCCCATTAGGATCCAATATGAAAAAAATGCTTGTTAGCTTAGGCGTTCTATTGTCGTTATTTTCTTCGTCGCTTGTTTTCGCCGATAGCGAATTTCCAGGTCGTGCCGAATACCCTGAAATTGCGCTTTATCAAAAAGCTGATTTATTAAGAGATTTCAACCAGGTGGTCATCGTTGATGCGCGCTCCTCTTTGGAGTTTGAAACATTGCGTATTAAGGGGGCGGTTAACATTCCTATTGCGAGCAAACAATTTGTGGAAAACGTGAAAGCGCTACGCGCCACTACACCAAAGCGCATTGTGTTTTATTGTAATGGCCGCAGTTGTTATAAGTCTTACAAAGCGTCGAAAGCTGCACTGCAAGCCGGCGTGAAAGATGTTTATGCTTATGATGCGGGTGTGTTTGAGTGGGCGAAGACTTATCCTAAATATGCGGCATTGCTTGGCACTAGCCCTATGGATCCTTCTAAAATTATTCCTAAATCAAAATTAAAGGCGCGTTTATTAGCACCAAAAGTCTTTACCGAAACAGCCCGTTCTGCACCAGCAAGCAAACGCTTGATCCTGGATGTGCGTGACATGTATCAACGTGCGGGCATCGGCTATTTCACCGGGATTGAACGCTGGGTAAGTTTGGATGACCAGAAGAAACTGCAAAAATATTTACAAAAAGCCATCAAAGAAAAGCGTACGCTTTATATTTATGATGAAGCCGGTAAACAGGTTCGTTGGTTACAGTACACGTTGGAACGCGCGAAGATTAAAGATTACTACTTTATGACTAAAGGCGCGAAAGGCTTTTATAAAGAATTTATTTTATAAGCCCTTCTTTGTAGCAAGTATTAAAAAGGCTAACTCACTGAGTTGGCCTTTTTTTATGCCTTGTCTAGTTTAAGAAAATTCACTGTATTCTCTATCACCTGCGCATCATAAAGAATACGTCGATGGCCCAGCCCCTGGGTCTGTATAAATTTTGAATTTGGCCAGGCCTGGTGTAAAAGCTCCCCTTCGCTTAATGGCACATCAATATCCTCTTCATCATGAATAATCAGCAAAGGAATATGCCCGAGTGATTTGCTGGTGTGGGTTGAAGAAACACGTTCATGCAAATTTTCACCGTACTCTTTGGTAAAGCGTGCGAACATATATTCTTGAATGCTTTTCGGTAAATGCAGGATATTGCTAAAGCGTTCCACCACATATTGGAAACGTGACGGTGGGCTAATGCAGACGATGCGTTGCATTTCTAAGCCGTGGTTGAGTGAGTACGGCGTGACCATGCCACCAAACGAGTGGGTCACAAAGGCATAAATCGGCCCCACTTTTTCTGCCAGGGCACATTGCACCGCGCTTTGTAAAAACAGGTGTGATGCCTTGCCCGGCGTTTTATCGTGGGCGTGATTGTCGAATGACATTACGCGAAAACCGGCTTTTAACAAGGGGGCGGCGAAGGCGCCCATTTGACTGCCACGCCCTGTCCAGCCGTGCATTAATACAACCAGGGGCGCATTCTGTTGTTGCTTATTTTCCCAGTAATACGTCATGACCGGCAAGGTGCCAACATCGTAGACATTGATAGCAAGATCAATCGGTTCTATTTTCGCTGTTTTCAGCCATTTGAGTTCTCGCTTAGGCATCGACTTTAAGCGGTTAGTTTTAAACCAAAGCGCATAACTCCAGCGGCCAAGCAGCGAGGGAAAGAGTGGGCCAATATATTTAAAAATAAAACGAAATAAGGTGAGCACTAGTGGGGGATTTTGCTTTTGCTTAATCTTTTTCTGCTTGTCCTGATCTTGTTCCATTTTTATCTCTCACTGTCCCTATTACTTTGATATCCAGAGTATAACGAATAAATAATGTCTTTATTTATAAGAACTTACGGTTTTCGCTCAAATCCAATGCTTGCCATCTGCTATCGCTCAGGCTATAAAGCTGTCCATGCAACGGCTATTTTCATTTTTGTTCGTAACGGGCTTCCTGATTGGGCAAATCGGGCTGGTGACACACGCCTATGATGAACACGATGCTGAAGAGATATGTGAGATCTGTGCGATCTCAAGTCATCAGGATCAGGCGCTTGCTTCCGCTCCACCTGAATGGCTTATCCGTTCAAGTTATGATCTTGCATTGGAAGCAAACCCGCAAAGTTACTCCACTCCCCGTCTTTCTCACTTTTCCGCACGCGCGCCACCTGTTTTCCTTTAATCAACCCGTTCACAATTTTTAATTATTTTTTTTCATGATGCACTGAAAGATTCAGTGTCGCTTTGTATTCGTTGCATCATGTTTTATTGATTTAGGAAACACCATGTTTAATAAACAAACGCATTTTTTAGCGAGTACCATTGTGCTTGCCGGTATGACAACACACGCCATGGCAGAAGCCAAAGGCTTTAACCCCGACATTAGCCTGATTCTCGATGGGCGTTATTCCAGTATCTCTAACTCAAGCGATTATGCCCTACCTGGTTTTATGCTGGGTGGCGAAGCAGGTCGCGGTGAAAAAGGGTTTAGCCTTGGACATAATGAATTAATTTTGAGCGGTAATATTGATGATATGTTTTTCAGTAAATTAACTGCCGCCATTACCGATCATGAATCAGAAACAGAAGTTGAGCTCGAAGAAGCGTTTATTGAAACACTCGGCTTAGGCGGTGGTACAACCATTAAAGCGGGGCGTTTCTTTTCAGATATTGGTTATCTCAACAGTCACCATGCACACACATGGGACTTTGCAGATGCTCCCCTTGTTTATCGTGCTTTATTTGGTAACCAGATTAAAGGTGATGGTGTTCAAGTCAGCTGGCTGGCACCGACTGATCTTTACCTAAAAGTTGGTGCAGAAGTCACCCGTGGTTCTTTATACCCTGCCGCAGGTGCAACTAAAGAGGGTTCGGGTGCACGTTCTTTGTATCTCAAACTTGGCGATGATGTTGGCACAAGTCATAGCTGGCAGTTTGGTTTGTCGCACTGGCAAGCAGAGGTGAGCGGAAAAGAAGCGTCCACTCATGAACATGCCGGAGCAACCGAGACACCGACCTTTACTGGCGACAGCAAAGTCAGCGGCATTGATTTTGTTTGGAAGTGGGCGCCTAATGGTAACTCGCGTGAACAAAACTTCAAACTGCAAGCCGAGTACTTTCAACGGGAAGAAAACGGCAACCTTGTTCTTGCTGGCAGCAGTCCACTTGAATCAACAAGTTATAACGGCAAACACGATGGCTGGTATGTGCAAACGGTTTATCAGTTTATGCCGCGCTGGCGTGTGGGTTTACGTTATGATGAATTAAACGCTAATAACTCAGGTTCAGATGCCGATGTGTTAGAAGAAGCCGGGCTGGTAAGCGATCACAAACCACGTCGTAGTACCTTAATGCTTGATTATGCGCGTAGTGAGTTTAGTCGAATTCGGTTACAGTTTGCTAAAGATGATTCATATGCGGACTCTGACAACATAATCACTTTTCAGTATGTGATGAGTCTGGGTTCACATGGCGCACACAAATTTTAATGAGCATGAAAAAACTTAACAAAATTATTTTATCTTGTACTTTGATTTTAAGTTCGCCAACGGTGTTAGCTGAACTTAATGTTTTTACCTGTGAACCCGAATGGAAAGCATTGCTTGATGAACTGGGTAAAGAGCAGGTTAAATCTTTTTCTGCCACAACGGCTTTTCAAGACCCTCACCATATTGAAGCCAGGCCAAGTTTAATTTCAAAAGTACGCCGTGCTGATTTGGTTGTATGCAGTGGAGCTGAACTTGAAGCAGCCTGGTTACCTTTACTCATTAGGCAAGCGGCCAATGGTAATGTCTTGCCTGGTAAAGACGGTTACTTTGAAGCGTCACGTTTTGTTGAACGGCTTGAAGTGAATAAACATGTTGATAGAAGCATGGGGGATGTACATGGTGGCGGAAATCCTCACGTCCATCTTGATCCGCGCCGCATTACAAAAATTGCAGCGGCATTGAGCCAACGACTGATAACGTTGGACCCCGCTAATGCCACTTTGTATCAACGTTATCATACTGACTTTGAACAACGTTGGTTAACAGCGATTGATCGCTGGCAACAACAAGCCTTGCCTTTAAAGGGTGTTGCCATTGTGGTGCATCATAAAGACTGGGTATATCTGTTTGACTGGTTAGGGATAAAACTCGCTGGCGCACTGGAACCCAAACCCGGTTTACCAACAACAGTGGGACACATTGTTAAACTTAAAAACAGGTTAAAAACAACACCGGCCAATATGATTGTTCACACAACGTATCAAAATTCACGTGCGGCTGATCGTTTGGCACAACTCACGGCGTTACCTGTTGTTGAGTTACCTTATACGGTGGGTGGTGATGCCAGGGTGACTAATTTATTTACTTTGTTTGATGTAACAATTAATAAACTACTCGAAGCAAACAAATGAACTGGACAGCAATCGACATCAGTATTTTAGGGCCGGCCTTACTTGCGGGTGTATTAGTTATACTGACACATGTGCCATTGGGACAACGTGTTTTGGCGCGCGGCATTATCTTTTTAGATCTTGCCGTCGCTCAATTTGCGGCACTGGGTTTGATTGCGGCTCACAGTTTTCACTGGCAACCGCAAAACTGGCAAGTGCAACTCATTGCATTATCTGCGGCAGTGATGGGTGTGTTAATTCTTAACTTCACTGAAAAACACTGGCCCGATATTCAGGAAGCCATGATCGGTTCAATGTTTGTGCTTGCCTCAAGCGGCAGTGTTTTATTACTCGCCAGTAACCCGCAAGGCGGTGAACAATTAAAAGAATTACTGGTCGGACAAATACTTTGGGTAAGTTATACGCAACTCATTCCTGTTGCGATTCTTTATGCGTTAATTATTGGCTTATGGATTAGTTTAAAAAATAAATCGTCGCTCGTTTTTTATATTTTATTTGCCATGACCATTACCGCCTCGGTACAACTGGTGGGTGTTTATTTAGTCTTTGCCAGTCTGATCATTCCGGCACTCGCAATACGCAATCAAAAACGTCATGGTGTGTGGACAGGTTATGTTATTGGTATAACGGGTTACATGCTTGGTTTGATATTGGCGGCGTTAATGGACTTACCTGCAGGCGCAATGATTGTGTATACACTGGCGATGACGGCAATCGTCGTCGCCAGTGTATATCGCAAACTAAACCATGTTAAATTAAACAATGGTTAAAACTGATCACTAAGCAGTTTTTTTCAATTCATCTTTTGCATGTACTAAACCATACAAGGCAGGCAACACCAATAAAGTAAGCAAAGTAGATGAAATGATGCCGCCAATAACAACTGTTGCAAGCGGTCGTTGAACTTCTGAACCTATGCCGGTATTCAACGCCATCGGGATGAAACCTAAGGCCGCTACCAGCGCGGTCATTAAGACCGGACGTAATCGAGTCAGCGCACCTTCAGTGATTGCATCATATAACTTGTGCCCACTAAATCGTAAGTCACGAATAAAAGAAACCATCACTAAACCATTAAGAACCGCAATACCGGATAGTGCGATAAAACCAACGGCGGCTGAAATAGAAAATGGAATATCACGTAACAATAAGGCAATGATTCCACCTGTTAGTGCCAGCGGCACGCCTGAGAAAATAATCGCGGCATCTTTTAATGAACCTAACGCCATCACCAGCAAACCAATCACGAGTAATAATGTTAAAGGCACCACAATCGATAAACGTTGTGAAGCGGATTGCAGTTTTTCATAAGTACCGCCGTATTCAATCCAGTAACCTGCGGGCAGCTCAACATTTTCTTTCACCGAACGCTGCACATCATTAACGAAGGAACCCAAATCACGTCCACGTACATTCGCGGTAACCACGATACGGCGTTTACCATTTTCACGATAAACCTGGTTGTAACCCATCACCAGTTTAAGTTCAGCAACTTCGCCTAAGGGAACATAGCCACCTTTCTCAAGCATCACCGGTAAACTGGATAAGCCATCGGTATCGGTTCGTAGTTCTTCCGGTAAACGCACCACTATTTCTGAACGCCTGTCACCTTCATACAGTTGACTCGCAACTCGTCCACCTAATGCAGTTGATAAAACCGTTTGTAACTTAACAATACTTAAACCAAAACGCGCCATGGCTTCACGTTTTGGTTCGATTGTTAATACAGGTAAGCCGGTTGCTTGCTCCGCTGAAACATCTGAAGCGCCATTAACTTTAGCAACGGCTTTTTCAATTTCATCGCCCAGCTTAATGAGCTGATCAAAATCATCACCAAAAACTTTAACAGCGAGTTCTGAACGCACTCCGGCAAGGAGTTCATTAAAACGCATTTGAATGGGTTGTAAAAACTCGTAACGATTACCCGGTAGTGGAGTAACTAATGCTTCAAGCTCTGCGACTACCTGTGCTTTTTCCTTGTTAGGATCCGGCCATTCGTTTCGAGGTTTTAAAATTATAAAATTATCCGCTACGCTTGGCGGCATGGGGTCGGTTGCTACTTCTGCAGTACCCACTTTGGAAAATACCGTTTTCACTTCCGCTAGTTTTTTAATTTCTGGTTCCAGATTTTTTTGTAAGTCTATCGCTTGCTCCAATGATGTACCCGGTATGCGCAAGGCATGCATTGCGATATCACCTTCATCAAGATTAGGCACAAACTCTGAACCTAACCGAGGCGTTAAGGCAAGAGAAAGTAAAACAAGGATTAAGGCAGCTGAAACAACTGGCCAGCGATTTTTCACACTAAAGCGCAATGCAGGCTCATAAAGCGAGCGCGCCTTGTTAACCACTTTACTTTCTTTTTCGGTTATCGGTTTTTTAAATAAAAGTGCTACACCCGCTGGCACAAAAGTAATCGAAAGGATCATGGCACTAACCAGGGCAATGATAACTGTGATGGCCATGGGGTGAAACATCTTCCCTTCAACACCAGTTAAGGCAAAGATAGGAATATAAACGGCAGTTATAATGAAAACGCCAAATAATGCCGGACGAATCACTTCCTGGGTTGCATCAAACACCACCGACAATCGTTCCTTTAATGTTTGCTGACCGTTGCGTCCGCTTTCGCTTAAACGACGTAAACAGTTTTCAACAATAATTACGGCACCATCAATAATCAATCCAAAATCCAGTGCGCCAAGACTCATTAAATTGGCACTGACTTTTGTTTGCACCATGCCGGTAATGGTCATAAGCATGGCAATAGGTATCACTGCTGCGGTTAAGAGCGCGGCACGAATATTTCCCACCATAAAGAAAAGTACCGCGATAACCAGTAACGCACCTTCAAGTAAGTTTTTTTGTACCGTGGCTAAGGTTTTATCAACCAGATCGGTTCGATTATAAACAGCCGTTGCCGTTATACCATCCGGTAGACTTGCTTTGATCTCTTCGAGTTTCAATGCAACATCATTCGCAACAGTTCGACTATTTTCACCTATCAACATAAAGACGGTACTTAGTACGATTTCTTGTCCATTTTGTGTTGCTGCACCTGAACGCAGTTCTTTACCAATGCTTACCGTTGCGACATCTTTTATACGAACAGGGATACCTTGTTGTTGTCGTATCACTACATTACGCAAGTCATCAAGGTTATTTGCTTGTCCCGGCACCCGCATTAACCACTGTGCACCTGTGCGTTCGATAAATCCCACACCCCGGTTATCATTGTTTTGATCTAATGCGGTAACAATATCTTCATAACTTAAACCATATGCCAGTAATTTAGCCGGCTCGGGAGCAACCAGAATTTCTTTTCTGAAACCACCAATGGGATTAACTTCTGCAACACCTGGCACACGCATTAATTGCGGACGAATGGTCCAGTCATGCACTGAACGCAAGTCGGTTGGTGTGATCAAACTACCATCCGCATTTTTTGCTCCGACTTTTGCATCAACGGTGAACATAAAGATCTCGCCAAGCCCTGTTGCGATGGGACCTAATGTTGGATCCAATGATTCAGGTAACAAAGCTTTTGCCGAATTTAGTCTTTGACTAACTAACTGTCTGGCAAAATAAATATCTGTACCTTCTGCAAAAACAACGGTTACTTGAGACAAACCATAACGTGAAAGCGAACGTGTATAAGTTAGTTTCGGTAATCCTGCCATCGCCGTTTCTATCGGAAAGGTGACGCGCTGTTCTACTTCTAGTGGTGTGTAACCCGGTGCTTCGGTATTAATCACAACCTGAACATTAGTAATGTCTGGCACTGCATCAATCGGTAACTGGGTGAATTTCCAGACACCCAATAGCATTAACAGGAAGACAACAGAAAAAACTAAACCTCGTCGGTTTAGTGAAAACTTTAAAATATAATCAAGCATAGTCCCGTCCTTAATGATCGTGGGCAGCGCCGGATTTTTCAATATCGGCTTTTATGACATAACTGTTTTTACTGACATAACGCGTACCCGCTTCCAGGCCCCCCAGTACTTCTACCCATTCATCATCTTGTTTACCCAGTTCAAGCATACGTACTTCATACTCTTCACCGATTTGCGCATACACTACGGTGAAATCTCTGAATGCCTGAAGACCCGAACGTTTCACGGCTAATTCGACCGGATGTTCTGCAACTTTAATGTCGGCTTTAACATAACTGCCCGGAACAAATTTTCCTTCCTTGTTATCTAATACCACTCGTGCTGTTACGGACTGATCAGCTTCTGCAATGACATTGATTGTTTCGATCATACCCCTGGCCGATTGTTCACTTGCTGCCGTGTTAACCGTAACTGGCGCACCAACACGAACACGATTTTGATCCGCAGGAAAAATAGATAAGTCAACCCAGACACTTGAAGGATCAGTAATGGTAAAAAGTTTACGAGCTTCTGATTGTTCACCCGGGTTAGCGTCGCGATGTGTTATTACACCACTAATTGGGGATTTGATTGAATATAACTTAAGGCTTTCATTACTTTCGATAGTCGCTATGGTTTGGCCTTTTTCTACTTTATTGCCTACTGAAAGTGCAACAGACTTGATAACACCGTCAAAACGAGCATGAATATCCCGAACACGTTCTGCATTTGCAACCACTTTTCCAAAAACACTGATAGTTTCTTGTAAGGTAACTGAACCGGCAACGCTTGTTTCTATATCAAGCGCTTTAGCCACTGCCTTTTCAATTTTTGTACGTCCTTCAAAATTATCATATTGCCAGCTATGTGTGGCACCATTATGTTTTGCATTAATAGTGACAACAAAAGAGTGAGGTTCATAGATCACCATATCACCTCGTAAAGCATCACCATGAGGTTTAAAATTAATGTTATCTTTTTTTCCGCCGAGGCGTGTCAATGTAACATTAAGATCAACATCTGTTGGCTTCAGTAATTCACCATTATTTATTGCCCAAACACGAAACTCAGGAGGTACACCTGTTTCAAAAATAGATAATTCAATGGTGAAGTCCCCATCTGTTAATAAACGACCACCATGTTCGCCTTTCTTTACTTCATCATCATGTCCATGGTGCGATGAATTATTTTCTGTGCACGCACTAAGTATTACACTGAGAACAATAGCCCCAGTTAGTTGAATAAATGTTTTCATAATAGACCTCATGATTTGCTCCCCGACTCTGCTATTTTTTCACCGGTGAAGCGTTCAATTTCAATTCTTTTTAAATGCGCATTAACTGAAGCCTCAACTAATGCATGTCGCGCGTTGATCAATTCATTTTGAACACTACGTAATTCAAGGTAACTGTAACGTCCCAAATTATATGCGCGACGCGTTTGCTTTAATGCTTGTTCAAGTTTCGGAATAATATTGTTTCTATAAGTATCAACCTGATGAAAGTGATGCTGTAATTCCTGATGCAATGAATAAAGTGATGTTTCAAAACGAACTCTTATCTCGTCTTCTTTTATTTCAAGTTGAGATAACTTTGCTCTTGCTTCTGTAATGCTTCCGCTGTTGCGGCTGCCTTCACCAAAAGGAATTGAAACACCGGCAATTAAGGCCTGGTCCTCTGTTGCTTCGTAATGTCGCACACCCAAATTTACATTCCATGCCGGGCTACTTTTAGCTTCGGCAAGTTTTAATTCAAGTTGTTGTAAATTTTTTTGTGATAACAAACGTGTAAATTTTGGACTTTGTTGAAGGCGTTGTTTTAATTTCTCAAAAGACAATACCTGAGGCATTGAAAAAAGATTCCCTTCAACCTGTGCATATTCAAACCGTGATTCTCCCCATTGGGCCGCTAGTGTTCGATAGGTTGAACGCAGTTCATGATCAACATCTTCCAAATCAAGTTCACGACGCATAACATCTACTTGCGCTCGCGCTAATTCGGCTTCTGTTGTTTTTCCAGCAAGCACGCGTTTTTTAATTGCAGTGGCTATTTGTTTAGATATTTTTAATGCACGACCTGAGTTAACTAAATGTGTTTGATGCGCAAGACTTATAAGATATAAACGCGCAGTTTCAGCAGAAACATCCAGCAAATTTATATTTCCATCGGTCATGACAGCTGAAGTTCCGGCATTTGCTAAATCCATGTAGCGTTGTCTTAACTGCCCTTCGAATACCCAGCTCATACTTAAACTTACCTGGGCATTTTTGGTTCCTTCAAAATCATTGCTTCCTGCAACACCTTCCACATCAAGGTTTATAGCTGAGCTGGGTGATAACCCTGCCTGTACTACACGTCCTTGTTGCGCTTTATGTTCGAATTCAAAAGCACGCAGTTTATGATTGTTTTTTATTGTTTTACTTATTGCCTCATGCAACGTAATCCTTCGGTCAGCTGTGCTTGCATGATATCTGTTTTTTGAAATGGCTTTACTGTTTTGCTGGCTGTCTAAATTAATTATTAGTGACGAAACTGATTCCGCATTAATATAAGAAGGGAAACTTATTCCCAGACACACCAATGAAGGTAAAAATATTTTTTTCATTACTCTTTCCATTCTGTTAGTAATAAAAAGTCACTAACAGTATTTTTTAAAAATTTGTTTTTAAGTTGACGATAACAAACTACAAACATTATGTTTGTTGCTGCGCGTTATCAATTTTGTTGGGAATTAAAAAATAGGCGGTGCGCGTTGAGAGGGGGAACAATGAGAAAAAGCTCTATGTTTTTTCTCTTCATACCAATGACGAGCCTGTCGTAACTGTGGAATGCATAAAATTATAAGCAGAGTTAAAACAAAAAAGACAAATGGATTTAATAATTGAGTTTTTTTCACGAGGTTATTCGTGGTGGAGTTCACATCAATCTCAGATTTATGATGATTTTGTATATCGTCATGATGAGTTGAATCATGATTCATTTCGTGCAGATGTGAGATGGTATGAACATCAATTATATGAGTTTCAGTATCTGTTAATGACGTATTTTCATGTTCAATATGCAGGTGCAACTTGAATGTCTGCGCAATCAGCAAAGCAAAAATAAGCAATACGTATATTGCTTTGTTACCCAGAACATTATTACGCCAATTTGTCATGATTTCCTGATTTTATCAAAACGCCCCAGAAGCAGCAATTTTTAATAAGCCATGGCTATGAATTGCCATCAAAGACACATTTACACCTTCCAGCATCATATTTTATGGTTAGTCACCAACTCTGGTACCAAGTTCCACGTCGCATTACGATTCATAAAGCAATTTTATACCCCAATGTCTCGTTTTAGCCCATAAAAGAGCATTGTTTTATTGCGAGATTTGCTCAAAGTGCTTACCCTGTCTGGTCTTATAAAAATGTATGCATAAACAATATAAATTTATTAAATTTCGGGAAAAACTCATGACTGTACTGAATTTTGAAGAAGCACGACATAATATGATCGTGCAGCAAATCCAACCCTGGAATGTGCGCGATGATAAGGTTTTAGATTTACTTCAACGCCTTCCACGTGAAGATTTTGTCCCTGCGAAATATAAAGAACATGCCTTTACCGATATCAATATTCCTTTAGAAAATGGCCAGGAAATGATGTCTCCTAAACTTGAGGCTTATATGCTTCAAGCGTTGCAAGTTCAAGAGCACGACAAAGTGCTCGAAATTGGCACCGGTACGGGCTATGTCACTGCTCTGCTTGCGAGTCAGTCACGTCACGTCATTACGGTTGATATTGATGAAAATATGCAGAAACGTGCTGAAGAAAAACTCAATGCACACCAAATTAAAAATGTAACCTATGAAGTCGGTGATGCGGCATTAGGCTGGGACAATCATAGACCTTACGACGTTATTGCTATAACGGGTTCCCTCCCTGTTTTACCCGAAGTATTTCAACGAACTCTGGCGGTTGGCGGGCGTTTATTTGCTGTGGTTGGCGAGGCGCCGGCAATGGAAGCCATTTTAATTACTCGTATCAGTGAAACCGAGTGGACACATAAAGTCTTATTCGAAACCTCGATTACCGCACTCACAAATGCAGTAAAACCTGAGCGATTTGTGTTGTAAAAATTGTTACAATTCCCGGTAACACTTGAAGCCTGTTAATTTTTAACAGGCTTTTTTCTTATTTAGCTCATTTCTTATTTAAAATGTAAATATGCAAAATTTTACACCAAAACAGCTCCAGCAATATTTGGCCGAAACGGATGAAGCACCTCTTCTTTTGGATGTGCGTGAAACATGGGAGTTTGAGTATTGTCATATTGCTAACTCAGTTTTAATTCCTATGGGGAAATTACCCGACAAATTAGATGAACTTGATCCTCAAAAGGAAATTATAATAATTTGTCATCATGGCATTCGCAGCCGTCAAATGGGATACTACATGGAACAAATGGGCTTTAAGCACATCATTAACCTTGATGGTGGCGTTGAGCGCTGGGCTGAAGATGTTGAACCAACAATGAAACGATATTAATTTTATGGACAAAATAACCTTATCATTTATTGTAGCTTTTAGTATTAGCTTGCCGGCTTATGCACAAGATCTGGTTTCAATTTATAAACTTGCATTACAAAATGATAGCCAGTTTCGTGCAGCTCAGGCGGAGTATCAAGCTCTGCTTGAATTAAAAGAACAAAGTAGCGCACTGTTATTTCCAACAATTTCAATAAATGGCAATTACACTGAACTCAAAGATAAAACGACAGCATCATCCTCTGATTCAAAGTATGAATATAGCACCAATGGCTACAACCTGAATTTAGTTCAACCGATTTATAGTCACGCAAATATTGTTGGGCTTTATAAAGCGGATGCACAAGTTGCCCAAGCATCGGTGACATTTAAAAATGAACAACAAGATCTTATTTTACGCGTCGCAACACGTTATTTTGATGTGCTTGCAGCAAATGATGATCTGGCCTTCGCTAAAGCGGAACGTACCGCCATTCATGAACAGTTAATACAAACTCAGCAACGCTTCAATGTTGGCTTGATTGCAATAACCGATGTGCATGAAGCACAAGCGCGTTATGACCAAGCCGTTGCCCGAGCTATTGCTGCGGAAAATACCGTTGCAATTAGTTATGAAACGCTAAGAGAAATCACAGCCTCGGAACATAAAGTTCTGGCAGCACTTTCGACTAAACACCCGCTGGTAAAACCCATCCCTTCAGATATTAAACAATGGGTTAGCACCGCTTTATCGCAAAATGCACTATTAAAGGCGAGCGAAAAAAATGTTGATATTGCGCGCGAAGAAGTCAACTTACAACGTGCAAGCCATTATCCAACGCTCGACTTAAGTGCTCGACATTCTCGTATTGACTATGATGAAAATGCTTTAGGTGGCCATCGTGAACGAAATGACTCAACGCTGTCGTTACAATTAAATATACCTCTCTACCAGGGTGGTTTAGTTAATTCTCGAACTCGTGCCGCCGCACATCGACTCACCCAAGCGCGTGAAATTCTAGAGCAACAAAAACGCGCAACCGAAAGAGAGACGCGCAACTCTTACCTTAGAGTGATTGCAAACATCAGTCAGGTGAAAGCATTAAAACAAGCTTTAGCATCAAGTTCTATTGCACTAGAAGCAACTCAAGCAGGGTTTGAGGTGGGGACACGTACCGCGGTTGATGTTTTAGACTCGCAACGTGAACTTTATCGTGCCAGACGCGATTATGCTCAGGTACGCTACAATTATGTATTAGAAACACTCAAGCTTAAATTTGCTGCAGGCACATTGTCTGATGTTGACATTGAGCAACTTAATCCATGGTTAAAATAATTTAAAATTATTTGTTCAATGAAAAAGCCTAATTTAACATTAAAACTTTTTGCCCCCAAACACTGGCCAACGTGGATTGGTCTTTCTTTATTGCGCCTAATTGCTTTCTTGCCATATAGCTGGATGAAAAAATGCAGCTCTATCTTTAGTTTTTTATTTTATAACTTAGCCAAAAGAAGAAAGCATATCATTGAGACCAACATAAACCTTTGTTTTCCCGAAAAAACAAATGAAGAAAAACGCTTGCTTTCTCGAAAGGCATTCACCTCAACCATAATGGCTATTTTTGAATTCTCTTTAAGTTGGTGGGGAACAAAAAAACAATTAACTCAACTTCACCGTATTGAAGGCTTAGAGCACATCGAGAAAGCCTTAGAAAAAAATAAAGGCGTTATTTTAGTTTCAAGCCATTTCACCACGATGGAAATTGCGGGCGCTTGTCTTTGCCAACATTTAGATAATTTAGTATTAACTTATAAACGCTCAACGAATGAACTTCTAGACTTTTTTATTCAAACTCAACGCCTAAGGAAAAGCGCGGGTTTAATTAAGCATAAAAACTTGCGTGAGATGCTTCGCAGTATAAAAAAAGGAAATGTAGTTTGGTTTGCACCCGATCAGGATTTTGGCGAGAAAGATTCTGTTTTTGCGCCCTTTATGGGAGTGGAGACATGCACGTTATTATCAACTCAACGTATTGCCAAGCTCACAGGGGCTCCGGTCATTCCCTTTTATGGCGCTCGAATTGACAGTGAGTCAAAGTATGTTATTCGCTTGAGCCCTGCTCTTGATAATTTCCCAAGCGGTGACGACCGAGCTGATGCGACCGCAATCAATCACGCAATTGAGCAACAAATTAAACAGGCACCCGAGCAATACTTATGGGCACACCGTCGATTTAAGACACGACCTAAAGGTGAGAAGAGTTTGTACTCAATATAATATGTGGCGTTATAAAATTTTACTTTTAATTTTGTTTATTCCGCTTGTGTTATATACGCTATGGCAAAGTCTACGCGTGTTTGAGTTTCGATATTTTTTACAACGCTTCGCCTTATATTATTCTAAACCTCTAGCCGGTGACTGCGTTTGGATTCACGCCGCCTCTGTCGGAGAAGTCAACGCTGTCACGCCCCTAATATTAAAAATACATCAGGAAAATCCTTCGCTAAAAATTGTATTAAGCAGTAACACCATAACCAGTGCGCTGGTTGCCAAATCTCATTTACCTGAACATATTCACCATATTTATTTTCCTCTTGATTATGCCTGGGCTATCAATCGATTACTCAAGCATTTAAAACCTCGCGTTTTATTCATAGTGGAAACAGAATTTTGGCCCAACCTATATTTACAGGCTCATCGAAAAAAGATTCCCTTTTACACTATCAATGGACGCATATCTGAAAAAACATTGCATGCTAAACCATGGTTAAGACAAATTTACGCAAAGATATTACCGTTGATCAGCTATGTTTATGCGCGCTCAGAAACAGATAAGGAACGCTTTTTATCACTTGGTGCAGATGCAGAGAAGATAGAAACATTAGGCAATATAAAGCTCGCCCTTTCTGAAACCACCGGCATCAACCCTATCGAATTAGGCCGGCCTTATGTATTAGCCGCATCAACAAGAGAAGATGAAGAACAAATAATCGTTGCCGC
>Ga0316207_10002695_pt1 | contig 17648 bp, 17 predicted proteins | sample 6weekpyrite_MG_FD_204943 | JGI IMG/M metagenome (GOLD analysis project Ga0316207, IMG submission 204943) | Microbial mat bacterial communities from mineral coupon in-situ incubated in ocean water Damariscotta River, Maine, United States -... | ecosystem: Environmental > Aquatic > Marine >...
TCAATCTTGGCGACGGTTTGCTGCATGGACTCTGAGCGAATAAGGCTAGGAAATGCCTTTCGGGTATACCCTTTCATATCGAAGATCTTATTCGACTCACCACCCTGGCGAATACCATCGCCAGTCCTATCGAGCGCGCTACCCTGTACTGTGGAAACACTACTCGAAATCTGGCGTTTTATGATATCTGCCAAGCCCAAACCGCCGCTGGTCGAAAGTGTTACCGCCAGCTGACTGTCAAACATCTGTTGATAGAATTCCGTTTCGGAGCTTTGCAGCAAATTTCCCTCTGAAAAACCTTTGTTCGCTTCACGCATGCTCTTGATCATCATCGATACAAAAATCGACTCAAATTGTTTGGCGACAGCGTCTAATGCACCCGCTTTGGCAGCACCGTTATCAGACCGGGCCTGATGCTTGATCGACTGAAGCCGAGTCAAGTCGTTGTAATTGCTCAAAGACGTCGAATTCAAAGATGTTGCGTTCAGAGAGATCGGGCCAGAAGTAGTCATGACTCACTTGCTCCACTTAAATAACGATCAGATCAGCTTTTAATGCGCCGACCTGTTTCAGAGCTTCAAGCACAGCCATGATATCGCCTGGCGCCGCACCAACCTGATTAACAGCCTGCACAACCTGACTGAGAGTGGTCGCCGGACCAAAACGGAACATGCGTCCTGGCTCTTGATTTGCCATTATTTCGGAGCGAGGCACAACCGCCGTTTCACCCTCCCCAAAGACGTTGGGCTGGCTGACTGCTGGCGCTTCTGAAATGATGACCGACAAACTACCGTGCGTGACCGCTGCGGGTAAAACCTGCACATTTTGCCCAACCACGATGGTACCCGTTCGCGAGTTGATCACCACTCTGGCCGCCTCCTCTCCAGGCTCGACATTGAGATTTTCAAGCATCGACAGAAAACTGACCCGCTGGGATGCATCTCTGGGGGCTTTCACGGTAATCGAAGTCGCATCGAGTGCGTAGGCGGTGTTTGGCCCCAGTAAATCATTAATACGCTCGGTGACATTCATCGCGGTGGTAAAGTCGGGTCGGAGCAAATCGAAAGTCAAGGTATCTCCACGCTGAAATGGGCTTGGGATCGAACGTTCGACAGTAGCTCCATTCGGTATTCTGCCAACACTAGGCACATTCACTTTGATAGAGGAGCCATCGGCACCTTCCGCGCCAAAGCCACCCACGACCAGACTGCCCTGGGCCATCGCATAAATTCTGCCGTCTGCGCCTTTTAGAGAGGTCATCAGCAAACTGCCACCCCGCAGACTTTTGGCATTGCCCAACGACGACGCGGTAATATCAATTTTCTGGCCAGGCTTGGCAAAAGGAGGCAATTCGGCATGCACAGAAACCGCAGCAACGTTCTTCACTTTTGGATCGGTGCCATCAGGAATCGCAATCCCGAATTTTTTCATCAGATTTCGAACGGTCTGATTCGTAGACGGTGTTTTGTTATCGCCAGTACCATCCAGTCCGACAACAAGGCCATACCCAACCAGCTGATTAGAGCGCACTCCCTGCACCGAGGTGATATCTTTCAAACGGTCTGCACTGGCCTCCATACCTAGCATCAGCAATAACAACACGCAAAGTATCTGCATTACATGAACCACCATTCACTGTAGAAAAAGCGGCTAAACCAGCCCTGCCGATTGACCTCATCAAACGCCCCTGTACCACCGTAGGCAATACGCGCATCCGCAATTTTGGAAGACGGTATCGTGTTATCGGTGCTAATATCCTGGGTGCGCACCAAACCACTGACACGCACATATTCGTCCCCCTGATTCAAACGCAACCATTTTTCACCTTGAATACGTAACACGCCGTTAGGCAGTACTTCGGAGACCGTCACCGAAAGGCTACCGCGCAGGCTGTTGCTTTGATCACTCGATGCCTCGCTGTCAAACTCACGTTCAATAACCGGGTTGCTTAACAGGCTCATACCCTTGAAGTTAATGGCGTTGCCCAGAATACTCGCCTCATTTAGAGATATTTCATCATCCTTTGTGTAATTGGTATCAGCTGTTTTTGAAGACGTGGTTTTTTCTTCCAGCATCACGGTCAGAATATCACCGACGTTAATGGCGACTTGATCGCCATAAAAACTGAAGTTACGTGAAGGCTGGTAAATCGCGCCGGTCGCGGCTTCACCCGGCTCCAGTTGATGTGCAAGAATGGGAGCGAAACCCGGGTCTCCGGGCATCGGCCGCTCCCGAGTGATTGCGCTGCATGCTGATAACGCAATTTGCATCATCATCAGCAGCATCACCGGTAGCGAGTGCCTAAAGAAACGCTTGATATCGATACTGGCCGCCATACCTTCCACCTCTACCACCACCTTACGGATCACTTACAAATTCTGCGAGATGAACTGCAACATCTGGTCTGCCGTTGAAACGACCTTCGAGTTCATTTCATAGGCGCGCTGCGTGGTAATCATATCCACCAGCTCTTCAACGACAGCGACATTTGACTGCTCCAGCATCCCCTGGCTTAATTCTCCAAACCCATCCAGACTTGGCGTACCTGTCTGAGGCGTACCACTGGCCACCGTTTCTCTGAAAAGGTTATTACCGATGGCCTTTAAGCCCTGAGGATTGATAAAATCGACAATATCGATCTGACCAATTTGCTGTGCCGCCTCCTCTTCCCCGTTTATCGTTGCGGTCACCACGCCATCAACGCCAATGTTAATGGATGCGACGTTATCAGGGACGGTCACGGCAGGGTCTAGCCGGTTACCATCTGCGGTGACAACCTCACCAATAGAGTTGACCTGAAACTGGCCATCTCGGGTATAGGCAGTGGTTCCATCTGAGAGCAATATCTGAAACATGCCTCGACCGTTAATCCCCAAATCCAGAGACTGTTCTGTTACCTCCAGTGTGCCCTGGGTAAACTGTTTGGTCGTACCGACAATGCGAACTCCCGTCCCCAGTTGCAAACCAGAGGGTAACTCCGAGTCCTGGGAGGATAACGCTCCTGGCTCACGCTTGATTTGATACAGCAAATCCTGAAACACGGCATCATCGCGCTTGTAACCAACGGTGCTAACATTTGCCAGGTTATTGGATATGGTTGTCAGCGCTGTGTCTTGAGCGCTTAAGCCCGTTTTGGCGACGTAAAGAGCGGATTGCATTGAATTTCTCCCAAATTAAGATTCTAGTTGGAGCGAACCTCCAGATTCTAACGACGAATCAGATTGACCGGTGTAAAGCAGCAAAACAATGCCGCTTTTTACACCTTATTTGGTCTTATCAGGAGAACTGCAACAAGCGTGCCGTTGCTTCGCTATTTTGATCGGCCTGGCTCATTAGCTTGACCTGAAGCTCGTATTGACGAGAAAGAGAAAGAATGTCGGTGAGAGAGGAGACTGCATTCACATTTGAACCTTCCAAGAAACCCTGCTCAACGCTAACGCCAGCATCGATTTCCGGCTGGTCGGCGCCTGGTTTCAAATAGATCAAGCCATCCTTGCCTTTCTCCAGATCTTCCGCTGGCGGGTTTACCAATCGAATGCGATCGACTTGCGACAAGGCAACCCCGGTATTCCCTAATGGGATGATCGAGATCGTGCCATCTGCGCCAATTTCAACCGACGAGGCAAGCGGTATCGAGATCGGCCCACCATCCCCAAGCACAGGCAAACCCGAGCCGGTGCGAAGCATACCATTGACATCAACACGAAGATCGCCCGCACGGGTGTAGGCTTCGCTACCGTCAGCTGCCTGAACCGCGATCCAGCCCTCGGTCTTGAGCGCAACATCCAAAGAATTTCCGGTCTGAATCACCGGTCCCGGCTCAAAATTAGTGCCTGGTCTCTCGGTCATCGCATAAACACGACTCGGAAAATACTCGCCAAAGACCGGCATACTGCGTGCCTGAGCAAAATCTTCTTTAAAGCCAGTCGTATTCACATTTGCCAGATTGTTGGCGTGCGCTGTCTGCGCCAGCATGTTCTGCTTGGCACCACTCATTGCGAGATAAAGAGCCTTATCCATTGTATTGCCTTCTTGCTATTCGCGTTTAAATCTGAAGTATCGTTTGCTGAATGGTATCGGCGGTTTCGATGGTTTTCGAATTCGCCTGATAGTTCCGCTGAGCGACAATCAGATTCACCAGCTCTTTGGATAAATCAACGTTCGATTGCTCCACCGCCGATGAAGTCAGTACCCCCAGAGACGCGGTTCCCGGAGAACCGACAATCGGATCCCCCGAAGCAAACGTTTGCGTCCAAACCGTGTCTCCGCTCGGTGCCAAACCTTCGACCGCGTTAAAATTCGCAAGCGCAACCTGCCCTAAGACCAGAGACTCACCGTTGGAGAAACGCGACAAAATAATCCCCGACGAATCAACGTCCAGACCCACCAGCCGCCCGGTGGTAAAACCGTTCTGACTCAGGTCGTTGACCGCAAACGGGCTCCCATATTGAGTTAACTCGGAAATATCAATTTCAAAGTTTGAACTGGTGGGCGGAACCGGTATCGGAAGCGCACCACCATTCACCACATTAAGCGGCCCATCTGCACCGTTAGGGTTTCCGGAAGCATCAAGAGGATCCCAGTTAGAGATTAGTACCGAATCCGTTAAGGTATTATTAATCGTGCCATCTTCATTAAAAACAATGTTAAATGTCGCCCGCGAAGGTGTCGTGCCAATCAGGGGGTCACCGACATCCTGATTATCAATCTGAACAAACATCTGCCAGGCATTTGGCAGCGTCGTATTGGTCACTTCCTGCTTGACAAAATATTTGGAAATCACATGCGAATTACCCAAGCTGTCGTAAATCGTGGTTGAGGTTGCATTGTTATAGGTTCCGGGATCCGTTGGATCAAAAACATTATTGACAAAAGGCTGACCGGTGAAATTGGCGATAATCGGCGTGGTACCGCTGCCATTCGCCACGGTCACACCCTCATCCAGAATAATGGTGATATCGCCACCCACAGCGCCCTGCGTCTGACTGGCATCCATGGTCAGCGAGGTCGGTCCGGCATCCGTACCTTCAATATCAAACGTATCGGCGGCTCCCCCGGCAAAACCAAATACCAGATCGGCCCCCTGATCTTGAATAATCCTTAAGTCGCCGGTCGCGGGAACAATGACTGCGGTCACGCCCACCAAGGCCGAGGCATTAATTTTAGTTCCCAAATCCGCTAACTGCGCCGCCACCGTTGCACCCACTGGCTGAAAGTTAATACCGTTTACCGTGATATTCATGGAACCCGATGTATTGACGTAAGTCGCGGCAGGGATCGTCGCCGATGTTGACGCTGTCGCGTCAATTCCGTCCAGCAATCCAAACTGAGACGCAATGGCTCCGGCACTGGCATTGGCAGCGGTGATGATTTGCGAATTTGAGCCATTTGCTAATGTCACATCCAGGGTCTGGGTCAGATAACCGTTAGTCGTGCCTGCCTGAACAGCTCCAATACTGCTTCCATCAGAGGCAACCGAGGTACCACGCTCGGTTAGCGTTTCCTGAGACGAATCCAGATTCAGTCTAGCAGCAACATTGGTTGTTCGTGTGGGTGGCAAATCATTTGTTTCGACCACCAGGTCATCCAATACTCCAGAGACCGTGCCTTCAGTATCTGCCTGAAATCCCTGTACACGCATTCCACTTGAGTTCACCATAAAGCCTTGTCGATCAACGCCAAACTGTCCTGCACGGCTATACTTCGCCTCGCCCTGATCATCCAGCACAAAAAAACCATTGCCGGTGATGGCCAGGTCCAAACTGCTGTCAGTAAAACTGACATTACCCTGACTGAAAAGCTGGCGCACGTTGGAAACGGTGACACCATCCCCCACCTCGGCGGCTCCGCCACCTAAGAAACTGTTCGAATAAACGTCACCAAACTCGGCACGCGAGTTTTTGAAACCCACGGTCCCGGCATTGGCAATATTGTTACCGGTTACTTCCAAATCGGTCGCGGACGCTCTTAGTCCACTGAGTGCAATGGTAAACGGCATGGTACACCTCTACTGACGATAGTTGATTCAATCTGGCCTTTGAGCGACCAGACCACTAATTTATTTGACGTACATTCTCTAATGGAATGGCGCCCATTCCTGACAGGTTGAGGGTAATTTCACCCCCCTGCGCAATTGAAACGCTGTTGACGTTTGACGTCAGCAAGGTATTCATTTGTTTGGTATCACCCCCAATGTTCGCCTCGGCTTTTATTGTGTATTGATCGGACGGCATTTGCTCGCCTTCGCGATTACTTCCGTCCCAAACAAAGGGGACAGAACCGGCAACTTGTTGCCCCATGGTCCAGCTGTTCACCAGCTCGCCTGAGCGGTTCAGTATGCTGACATTCAAACTGCCGGTACTCGAAGGTAAATCGATCACGCCGCTCATCGTACCATCGGCGCCCAATGGCGCCTCAGTACCGGGCACCAGCACCGAACGCCCAACCATTGCCGATGCCTGAAGCGCCTGTGTCGACTGGTATTGCGAGGCAAAACTTTCGACCGAGGCCGATAGCTTCTGCATCTCTTCCAACGAACTGAATTCCGCCAGCTGGGAGATAAAGGCGCCGTTGTCTTGAGGCTCCAATGGATTCTGGTTTTCCAGCTGGGCGATCATCAGTTCCATAAACTGGTTTTTGCCCAGTTCAGACGTACCTGAGCTGTCAGCTTTTGGCTCGTAACGATAATCCGCCAGTACATCATTGGCGGAATTGCTGTTAATCTCGTTCATCGTTTACTTCCCCCTATTATTGGCCCAGGGTTAACAGACGTTGCATCATGGTTTTTGCCGCATCCATCACGTCAACATTGGTCTGAAAACTACGTGAAGCCGACAGCATATCCGCCATCTCTTCAACAACATTTACATTCGGATACATCACATAACCACGTTCATCGGCAAGCGGGTGGTCAGGCTGAAAACGCATATCCAGAGGCGCATCACTTTCGATAATTCCTTTGACCTGAACGCCTTGCGATTCCGGCTGCTCACCCATCGACATTGCCGACCAGTTCTTCATCATCGCATCATGCTGAATCGCGGCAAAAACCGGTTTTCTCGCACGATAGACATCATCGGTACTGCTACTGGCGCTGTCCGCATTGGCAATATTGCTAGCGGTCGCATTCAGCCTGATTGACTGCGCAGCCATGCCGGAACCGGCGATATCAAATATTTTATTTAACGACATTCTTATTCACCCTTAATGGCACTGAGCATGCCCTTGAAGCGACCATTCAGAAATCTAAAACTGGCCTGATAATCCATCGCATTCTTCATAAACTCGGCGAGCTCCTCCTGTGAATCAACGGTATTACCATCGATGGAGGGCTGACTGGGTGTTCGATACATCAAAGCGTCCGACGCCAGCATTCCCGCCTCTGAAGAAAGAGGCAAATGCTTACCGTTTGTCGTCTGCATTGCCAGAGACTGACCCTGGCCCTGACCCGCTATCTGTTGACCAAGAATCGCCTGAAAATCAAGGTCACGCGCTTTGTAGCCCGGCGTATCAGCATTGGCTAGATTGTTCGCGAGAACCTCTGCCCTATCAACTCGCAGCTGTAGCGCTTGTTGGTGGATCCCTAGCGCTTTATCAAAGGAAATTGCCATTTAGTCTCCTGCCCGTTTAACAGTCCGGAGCCTGCATACTTGGTGCACTCTACAGCCCATCAAACGATCTAAGTCATGCTTTGCCCAAAACTTTGTTCAAAACATATAGCAATTGCGGTGCCAAAGTTATTTTCTTATTTATTTCAAAAGGTTAGATCGGCGCATAACAATTTAACGGCAACAAGTTTCCGAGGGTCGGAAAGTGCGGAGCGAGGCGAACAAACTAAGGCCAGCACTGAAAATAGTCATCTATATTCAGATTAGGAAGTGGCTTTGGCTGTCCTTGCGGCGTACCTAAATAGAGAAACCCGACCAAAGTTTCATTTGAGTCGAGACCGAGGCCCGCTTTCACTTTAGGATGACGCGCTAAAAAACCGGTGCGCCAAATACCGCCAAAACCTTCGGCATTCAAAGCAAGCAACATATAACCCATACCGACACCACACGAAAGTACCTGCTCTTGTGCCGGCACTTTTGCATGCTCCCGGTTAGATGAGATACCAACCAGTATCATTGGTGCTCGTAGCGGCATCGCTCGATATTTGTCTCGCGTGGCCTGCGACAGATTTGCATCATCCGAACAGGCCACTTCACAAAACAGTTCTCCTAATTGTGCCCGCGCCGAGCCTTGTATCACCAGATAACGCGATGAGCGTAACAGCATGTGATCGGGTGCGCGCAACGCGGACTGATAAATTCTCGCTAAGACTTCAGGCGAGGGAACCGGCTCAGACAGCCTCGGGTAAGACACTCGCTGACAGATTAATTCGCTCAGTGAACCTTCCACTTGACACTCCTTCCTTACATTTTGAGGTTAGTCTTAATATTTGTCTCAGTATTTGTCTCACTATTTGTCTCAACTACAGGGAACTGATAACCTAGCCCGTTTAGTTTGCAGGCTAACAGCAAAGATAAGCAAACATTTCCAACACTCGCGATTTAAAATGGGGTTAAGGTATGTGACGCTGCCCATACCTAAAAATAGACGTATATGATTGCGCGAAAACTTATTCCACCCAGTGGCGATTCGCCGCCCTCGGCAATGCCGGCTTACACCGGCCGTGTCCTGGCCTATCTGGCTTCCAGTGTTACTATCGTCGCAGGCATTCTCGAGAATCACTTTAGCAGCAGCCTTATCTGGTTTGTACCTGCAGCAATGCTGTGGCCACATATCCTATACTTCATTATTCGCTATCTTAATCTGCACCAAAGCGCGGGCATCCGTGAAAACACCATGCTGATAGATGCCGCACTGGTTGGCTTTACGATTGTACTCACCCAATTTAGTCTATCTACGACCACCTTTCTATTATTGATGGCTAACTTTAGCTTTATTGTCGTTGGCGGAATACGCTCGTGGATTTTTGGTAATATCATCACCCTGATTTCTCTGGTGATATCGTCACTTTTTTTAGGGCTGGAATTTGCACCACCCGAGCCTCTCGTCGTCAGTATTGTCGCCGGAATCGGAGCTGGCATTTATGTATCAGTAACGGCTTACTACACCCATCAGCAGGCAAAGGCACTGCAAAAAGCAACATCCCAGATCCAGCATCAACGCGAACAATCAATCTCTTTATCACATAAATTGGCAAAGTACTTATCTCCACAAGTCTGGCAGTCGATCTTCACCGGGGAGCGCGATGTTCGTCTCGAAACACAACGTAAAAAATTAACCATATTCTTCTCAGATATCAAAGGTTTTACTGAACTTGCCGAAGAAATGGAGCCTGAAGGCCTCACTGAACTGCTCAACAATTACTTTAATGAGATGGCACAAATTGCCCTTAAATACGGCGGTACCATCGACAAGTTTATTGGCGACAGCATTATGATATTTTTTGGCGACCCAACCAGCCGCGGCACCAAAGAGGATACGGCTGCCTGCGTTACGATGGCCATCGAGATGCGTAAGCATATGAAAATACTGCGCCAAAAATGGCAGGGACTGGGCATCAAAACACCGTTGCAAATTCGTATTGGCATTAGTACCGGCTACAGCACGGTGGGCAATTTCGGCGCTGAAAACAGAATGGATTACACGATTATCGGTAAAGAAGTTAACCTGGCGTCGCGGCTGGAGTCTCTGGCCGAACCGGGTGAAATTTTGATTTCATACGAGACGTTCTCCCTGGTCAAAGAAAAAGTGATGTGCCGGGACAAGGGAGAGATCACGGTTAAGGGCTTTGCCAGACCCGTACCTATTTATCAGATTGTCGATTTTCGGCGCGATATTGGCTCAGGCCAGAGCTTTATTGAACACGAAACAGAAGGTTTTGCCATGTACCTGGATACCGACAAGATCACTTCTGAAGAAAAAGACAAGATCGTACTCGCTCTAGAGAGCGCGGCTGAAAAGCTGAAAGATACCTGAGCCTTTTATCAGGTGTGCGTCTATCACGTCACTGTCGCGACGTGCGCATTGTTTCGGCTGTTGATGGGTAATCGCGTGTTGCCCGATAAGGGTTAATATCCAAACCACCCCGCCGGGTATAGCGCGCATACACACTGAGCGACAGGCATTTGCATGCCTCCAAGATATCGATAAACATGCGTTCGACACAGTTTTCATGAAAATCCTGACACTGGCGAAACGACACCACGTAACGCAACAAACTTTCTCGATTGATCTTCGCTCCGCGATATCGAATATACACAGACCCCCAGTCTGGCTGGCCTGTTACTGGACAATTGGAACGCAACAAATCCGAATAAAGACTCTCCTCGACAATCGCTGACCGGCCCGTTTCAGAACCGGCATCACAGCGCAACAATCCGGAATTGGGCTGATACTCGAAACCGTTCACTTGCAATTCATCGATACAGATCGCTCCCGAATCCATCAAGGATAAGGCTGAAGTCTCTCGCACACCCACAATATCCACCAAAACACCACTTCCCGCGGCTGCCGACAAGTCGTTGACCAGCAGCTGGCGCAACGCTTCATCACTATCAAAACGCTTATGGTTAAGCCCGTTAAGGTATAGTTTGAATGACTTGGACTCAATCATATTCGGCGAGCCCGCTGAAAAACGAAAGTGGGCAACGGCAACTCTGGGTTTACCACCCGCCTCCAGCCAGGAAAGCTCATAACCGGTCCACAGATCCTCGCCATGAAACGGCAGCGTCGCAGACAAATTTAAACGTTCTCGGTTAGTGCTCCGCGCAAGCGGAAATAGCAAACCCGGATCATAAGAACTGTCGTATTGCGTGTGCTTTCCCAGCTGGCTTTTCTCGGCATCATGCATACAGGCGCCTCCTAATCAAGTTCGAATACCATGCCCTTTATTCAGCAAATGCAGAGAATAGCTAAAACCCAATACAATAAAGCCGATAATCACCAGGTAAGACACGACAACATCAACATCACTCACCCCGAGAATGCCATATCGAAAGGCATTGACCATATAGAGAATTGGATTGATTTTGGAGACCCCCTGCCAGAATTCTGGCAACAGACTAATACTATAGAATACGCCGCCCAAATAGGTGAGCGGTGTCAAAACAAAGGTCGGGACAATCGAAACATCATCAAACTTAGTGGCATAAACAGCGTTAATAAAACCACCAAGTGAAAATAAAACCGCCGTTAACAACACAATACTGGCTGTCACACCGATATGTTGAATGTGGAGATCGGTAAATCCCAGCGACAACAGGGTCACGATCAAACCAACGCTGATACCTCGCGCGACGCCGCCTGTCACGTATCCCGTTAACACCACCCAGTTAGGAACGGGTGAGACCAGAATCTCCTCGATACTACGCTGAAATTTCATACCAAAAAAAGACGATACAACGTTTGCGTAAGCGTTAGTAATCACAGACATCATAATCAGGCCCGGCACAATAAAGTCCATATAATCATGCCCCCCCATTTCGCCAATTCTTGGGCCAATCAAGTTTCCAAAAATCACGAAATACAGGCTCATCATAATGGCCGGTGGCACCAAGGTTTGGATCCAGATACGGGAAAATCGTCGAACCTCTTTAACCACAATCGTCGTGAATGCAATCCATATTTGATGTGGCGTCATTGGAATACTCCGTTAGTCTCTGTTTGAGTACCTCGCTCAATCAGACCCAGAAACAACTCTTCCAGACGATTTGATTTAGCTCTGAGACTGGTAACACGCCACTCAAAGCCTTTCAACTGCTCAAATAACTGGTTCATATTTTGATGACTCTGAACCTCTATTTCTAACTGGCCGTCTTGATTTAGCCGGGTGATAAAATCTGTCAACTTGGGCGCTTTATCAAGTGACGTGCTGATATCAAGCACAAATGTTTCAACATTCAATTTTTGTAACAAAGACTTTTTACTGGTATTTTCGAGAATATCGCCCTGATCAATAATGGCAATATGACGACACAAAGACTCTGCTTCTTCAAGATAATGCGTCGTCAGAATGATCGTTGTTCCTTGTGCGTTAATCTCCTCTAAAAATGTCCACATGGAACGCCGAAGTTCGATATCCACACCAGCGGTAGGTTCATCCAGAATCAATAACTTTGGTTTATGCACCAGGGCTCTGGCAATCATCAAACGCCGCTTCATACCGCCAGAAAGCATTCGCGATGGCTGGTTTCTGTTATCCCACAAACCCAGTTTCTTTAGATAAAATTCACTACTTTCCCGCGCTTCGGCTAAAGGAATACCATAGTAGCCCGCTTGGGAAATTAGAATATTCTGCACTTTCTCAAACTGATTAAAATTAAATTCCTGAGGCACTACGCCTAAACAGGTTTTCGCCTCGCTTGGATTTTTATCCAGGTCATGGCCAAAGATTTTCACTTGGCCCGAACTTTTATTCACCAGAGAGCAAACGATACCCAATGTCGTCGATTTGCCGGCACCATTGGGGCCAAGCAAAGCGAAGAAATCGCCTTGCTCCACCGTAAAACTAATCCCCTTAAGGGCCTGATGGCCGTTGTCATAGGTCTTTCTTAAGTCCGAAATTTCCAGCGCTTTTATCATGATTGGTTTGGTGCCCGTCGATGCCCTTCATTATCAGGGCAGAACATTGTTTGTGGTGCCGATTGTGGATTTTTCAACCTTTGATATACCCTTCCATGAGGTACAAACATGTCGAAAAAATACGGTATGCGGCTCAAGCCTACAGATGCAAGACACTTGCTCTAAATCAATTCCCCACTTATGGGTCTTCAGTAAACTATCACACCGTTCCATTAAGAGTGGTTCCAAAAATATGTGCATCAGAGCCATCATTTTCGGCATTATTACAACAATCACCCTCCTTCTTAGCAGTCAGCTGGCATTTGTCTTGCTCGCCTCTTACATCAGTAGTGCCGCGACAGAGCATGCATTCATTAACGCAAACAAAGAACTACTGTGGTTCACCCTAGGAGCAGGAACTTACTGTATCAGTTTTGCTCTGGGGGGGATGGCGACCGCTTTGCTGGCGGACAAGAATAAGATCAAGCACGCTGCCATAGTGGGTTTTTTAGTGGCAGCAGCCTCCATATTAACGACCGGGGATTTAAGCATTTTGAATTATAAGGCGGTTCTTTTGCTCATTGCCGGACTGGCTTTCGCAGCGTTAGGTGGAATGGCTTTCTCTGGTCCAGCCAAATACGCAAAAACAGAGAAGACAGGAAATTCGGCATAGCTTAAGACTGGAAGTGAGTATCAGTTTAAAAACCGGGTATGGATCTTCGCCAATTCACCGGACTCAGTTATTGCTGCCAATGCTTGATTAATTTTTTGGATAACGGCGGCATCTGTCACTTTACTGATCAGTAACCATTGCGGAACAGTGCGAAATTTGGTTGGCAAAACTTTTAACGGTAAGCCCCTGCTTTTTACGTAGTGGTTAAGGCCCAGGTCGTGATAATAAAAGTAACGCAACCCCCGATTCGACGCGATCAAGTTCATCACACTATCGAGAGAATGATGATTGTCATTGACATGCATCTCATCGTTTTGTTCTTTTAACCACTTCGCCGAACTCGTGCCATAAAAGGCGCCAATGACCAACTCTGCTTTAACGATTTCATCGAAAGAGGATGGGGTCAGCGCCTGATCTTCATGCGTCACCAATACATTTGAGACTGAATATACCGGCAACGCTGAATAGGCAAACAAAGCACGACGTTCAGCATTATCTCCTGCACCACAGAAGACATGCGCTTCGCCTAGTTCCAGCATTCTTAAAATACGTTTAATCGGGTAGGCAATCGGATCGACTTTGCTGCTGACCGATACAGTGCTGAGTTGTTTTGCCATCAAGGCGTAGATTTGATCGCAAAGCCCATCATTACTTTCTAAATATTTTGGTTCTGAGTTTTGCTTCAAGAAAATAATATCATCAGCGAAACCTGGGCTCACCACCATGACAGCAACGACGAATAGAGCACACTTTAAGGCAAAGGAGTAATCTAAACATTGTTTGAAAAATATCATACTTAAGGTCTTGAGAGTCACTGAATCGTTATCGTAGACAGGCAGTTGAATCACGGAAGCACAACTGCGTTTTCTACGATTATAGTCAACGTCGAGCTGTTATGCTTATTATGTCCAGGTGATGCCTATGCGTTTCGACTCTGCCAACACGCTGTTAGTCTGTTGATCATTAACCCGCAGCGAGTGTTCCGGCAATGTGCTTCCAGCTCCAGCGGGATTTTGCGCCGGTCAGCAAGTACTTGGTTTCGTCAATGTTGTACGCGCCTTTTGGCAGGCTATCTGAAATATACAGTTTATTACTTTCCGTCTCGCGACGGTTACGCTCTTTCAGGTCGACCACCTTGCCACTTTTAAGTGGCTGCTTGTGCGCGTCCAGCACAATCATCACTTTTGGAAATAGCCGACGATCAAGATTGTGACCAGTCACAATGCCGACTTCATGAGAATTCAGCTCCACCAGCGTACCGGTTGGATACACGCCGACCGCTTCAATAAAGCGCTCCACCAGATCCTGTTGAAACGTGATATTTCGTAATTCGTATAACTTTGAAGCCGCCTCCAGAGGCGAGATGCCGTTTGCGCTTTCATAGGGCGTAATTAGCTCTTGGTAGTAATCAACCAGACCCGCAATTTTCGCTAGCAACGGAATCTTCTCACCTGTAATACCTTTAGGAAAACCTGTCCCGTTGTGTCGCTCCCGATGAAACCGGGCAATTGAAACCACCGTTTTTGGGAGTGTTTTAATACTCTCCAATATTTCGGTGCTGTAATGAACATAAGTCTGGTAGACACGAAGCGCTTCCCCTTCCAGAGTCGACGGGCAAACCATCAGTTCTGACGAGAGTTTGGTTTTACCGACATGAGACAGCAATACACCGATGGCCAGTGTTTTAAGCATGGCTTTATCCAAACCTAAATGACGACCAAAAACTAAGGCCCAAATTGAGGCATTAACTGAATGCCTGTAGCTATGCGCATTCTCATCATTCATTTTGGCCAGCCAAACCAGCGCATCTGGATTTCGCGTCACGCTTTCAACCATTCCTTCTGCAACCTGCTCAGTCTCTTTAAGTGACACTTTGCCACCGTTTTGCACGGCCGAAAATACCTTGTCGATCGCGTCATAGACATGCTTGTGAAGCTTAGTGGCCCTGGATACTTCTTTGTTGATCGAAGCGCTCACTTCATAGTGTTTGGGCGACTTAATCGCTAAGGAGGGAAGCTTAAGCTGGTTCGTCTTGTTGGCGTTAGCATTCTCGCCCGGCGTTGGTGCGAGCCCCTGCTTGTCGATCCGCTCATGACGGGTATAAGCCTTTTTGATTTTCTCTCGCTTCACGTCGACAAACACGTGCTTGCAGTAGCCCGACAAAGCCTTTAAGTCGTCATCGTTTCGAATATAGAAGCCTTGTAACGGAAAAGGGGTCTGATGCCACGGACAATCCAGATCCGAGACAAACATCCCCTCTTTCAGCGCATTAACCTCTATTTTTAAACGGCTTGATGACATCACAGCATCCAACAATGCAAAAAACTAACAAATCCATTTTGGCAAAAACAAACCCTTAAACCACTGCGTAAGGTAGGCTTTTGTAAGCTCAAGTAACATGAGAGACGAATTTGGTAGTAATGATACCTGGGTCATAGTTGTTGTTAGAACCCGTACTGCGTTTTCCAGGTTCAAGCATCAACACCGGGCTATCTTTCTTTAAAGGTGATCATTTTAATGGCATCAAATTCCTGATCGCTTATTCCTGAGCGATGTTTTTTTGAGAGATCAATTGTGATGTCAACACCTCGGGCTCGACTGGTTTTGAAAAGAAATAGCCCTGGGCCTGATCACAGTTCAGCTGTTTTAATAGCGCCAGTTGCTCTGCGGTTTCGACGCCCTCGGCGACAATTCGCATATTGAGTTCGTGTCCGAGAATAATACACGTCTTGACGATTGCCCGAGCCTCACCATCATTTTCCATGTTGGAAACAAAGCTGCGATCAATTTTCAACTCCGTAAAGGGTACGCGATGCAATTGAGACAAGGAGGAATAGCCGGTACCAAAATCATCAATTGAGAGTCCAATACCTTTCAAACGCAGACGCGTCAGAATATCAAGCGAGGTGACCAGTTCTCCCATCAAGGCGCCCTCTGTTACTTCGAGCGTGAGCCGGGTGGGGTCGAGTTTCTTATCGGCCAGCAGCTTGGCCAAGTGTTCCGGCAACGTCAGGCTGGTAATATCGATCGCGGAAATATTAACCGAAACGGCAATCGACAACCCGGCACTTTGCCAGTCTTGCTCCTGCTGAACGGCCCGTTCGATCACCCAGTGAGTCAGCTCGCCAATCAGTCCATTTTGCTCGGCCATGGAAATAAAACGATCGGGAAAAATAAGCCCGTGTACCGGGTGTTGCCACCGAACCAGAGATTCCACGCCGACCACCTGGTTGCTGGCAATATCGATCTGTGGCTGGAAATGAAGTACCAGCTGATCGGTACGGATTGCCTGCCGGAGATCCGCAACCCCCAAACTACTCGTATTGGGCACGGCACCTGTCACGCCCAGGCTTTTGGATTTCAGTCTTTGCTGCTCCAACAAGCGCTGAAAATCATCCAGTGGTACCGGTTTACTTAGCGAGGCAATCAACTCCAGATTGTGCGCGCGGCCTAATTTTTCAGCAGAATGCAGTACTCCGCTATCATGACCGCTCATTAAAATCAGTGCGGGAGATAAATTTTGAAGGGCCAGGCGACGCATGACTTCGACACCATCCATCTCTGGCATATTCAGATCCAGCACCAGTATCGAGCCGGGCTCAAATTCCGTAACCTCAGAAAAAAACTGACTTGCTCGGGTAAATTTTATGGGTTTCAAGCCCGCCAAACACACAACATTACTCAATATCTCCAGCAAGTCTGGCTCATCATCAACCAGATAAACGGTAGCTTGCGACATTTAACCCCCCTTTGAAACGAAAGCATTTATGTGACCTGGAAAGTGCAGTTGAGCGTAAAAAAGATGTGTAAGCAATTGCTTGCGCATACTTTCGTGACTCGACTTCGTTTTTCGCTTCGATCACGGGTGTAGAACCCCACACATTATGAGACACTACACTAAACGTATTTCTGACAGTATAGCTAAATTCTCAAGCTCTAGGGTTTAATGACGACGAGATGATCAAATCAGACTCCGAACTGCTACAATCTGCATTTGGTACGTTTCGTTTGCGGCGTGAAACACCAAGGAATAGCAAGATTCAAAAGTCTGGCCGGGCGCTGACATATAAAGCCTGGAACGCCGCCGATGAATATCTGCTGAATATCTTGCGTCCGGTCGTGAACAAAGCGCATGCCATATTAATTCTAAATGATAATTTTGGTGCCTTGACTACCTGCCTCGCGCAATTCTCTCCGGTTTTCGTTTCCGACTCATATAGTGCCAGAAGCGCTTGCAAACATAACCTGAGCATCAACCCGGCTACTGACCAAAAAGAAACTGAAGCGGGTGCACGCATCCAATTTTTCGACTGCTTGACCATGCCCAAACAGCGCTTTGATTTTGTGATTCTACACGTGCCAAAATCTCACGCATTGCTAGAAGAGCAACTCTATCGTTTACGCGAGG
>Ga0316207_10002696_pt1 | contig 17644 bp, 17 predicted proteins | sample 6weekpyrite_MG_FD_204943 | JGI IMG/M metagenome (GOLD analysis project Ga0316207, IMG submission 204943) | Microbial mat bacterial communities from mineral coupon in-situ incubated in ocean water Damariscotta River, Maine, United States -... | ecosystem: Environmental > Aquatic > Marine >...
TTGAAGATATGAGCGTCCCATTTCCGATCGATATTCGTAACAGCATATTAGATGAGGAAATTATCTTACGTGATGCACATTTACAAAACCTGGTTTTATACGGTTGCAAAATAAAGAGTATTAGCGCAGATCGACTAAAAGTGAACGGTAGTATCATTTTATCAGATTCGAGAATATATAAAGGGATATCGTTATATTTAGCCAGAGTTGAAGGTGACGTGTATCTGGAAAATGCCCGTGTTTTAAACAGTAAAAATATTGCACTTGCATTGCATATGGCCAAGATAGAAGGCAGTTTATATATTAGTAATGGATGCAGAGTTTTCGGCTTGCTGTTAATGTCAAATGCCATTATTAGAGGAAACGTATTTGCAGAAAAAGGATTATTTTTAAGGAAAAATAATCATTCAATCTTTGCTGAAGATATTCAGATTGGTGGATCTGCTCGATTGTCTAATGGATTTAAAACAACAGGCTGGGTTACGTTGATCAATGGCAGCATAAATAGCCATTTAGACTGTAGTAACAGTGGTTATCGAAGTAAGAAAAACTGGGTAATAATAGCAAATGGGATACATGTAAAAGGAAATGTTGATTTATTTGGTGCGTACATAAATGGCTTATTAAATTTTAAATCGGCAATTATAGAGGGAGACTTTATACTCACTAACACACAGTTAATTGGTGCGCGTGGTTTTTATGCTCTTCTGGCAACGGAAATAAAAATAGGAGGTTCATTATTTTTAAACGATAAAAAAACGGCAACTTCCCGGGGTTTTCGTTGTTTAGGGTTATTATCTTTAGAAAGATCACAAATTGAAGGCGAGGTAAATTTGCGTAATGCGCGGTTATTAAATCGTGGCAGGGATTGTTTAAATTTATCTCAATCAGTTATTGGCCAATCAATAAATGCAAAGCAGGGCTTTCGCTCTTACGGGAGTGTCATAATTACCCTGAGTCGTGTTCAGGGCGATGTAAATTTTAGTGGTGCATTTATTAGCAATCGCGGTGAAGATACGCTGAATCTGTCATCGTCAAATATTAAAGGTATACTCTATTGCCGTAATGGTTTCCGAAGTTATGGCAAGGTATCTATTGCGAGTTCTGAAATTCGTGGTGATGTTAATTTTAGTGCCGGTTATTTTGAAAATATATCAAAGGTCACTATTTTTGCCGATGGATTAGTTTTAAAAAGTATTATGTTAATGGACCATGGTTTTAAAGCACTGGGACAGGTTCGAATGGTTAATGCCGTTATAGAAGGATCGTTAGAGTGCAGTGGTGCGACATTTATCCATGATGGCGCTTTAAAACCAGGTGGTGAACCTGAAGGCGAGTATTTACAGTATGCCTTTGAAGCGAGTTTCCTGAAAGTAAGATCAATGGTTCTTTTATCCAGCTACCCAAGTGTCAATATTCCCTTTATTGTTGAAGGCCGGTTAAATTTTTCAGGTGCAGAAATTGGTAAGGACTTTTATGCACAAAATATTGAATTTAATAGCGACTATGATAACGGTATAAACCTGTCAGGCGCTACAATAAATCAGCGGTTTGTCTGGTCTCCTCTGAAAATAAATCAATGGACTTATCTGTTACTGATAAATACAAAAGTCGGACAATTTGATGATAGTAGTGATTTATTTCCTAAAGCTGCAAACTTAAATATTACTGGTTTTACTTATGATCAAATAGTGTCACAGAAAACCGAAAAAGATTTAAATATCGAGTGGTTGTTAAATCAACGAGAAAATACGTTTAATCCTCAACCCTATGAGCAACTTGCTCATGTATTACATGATAGTGGTCTCGATACTGCGGCCAATCAAATTATGGTGGAGAAAGAACGACATCGACGCGTGTATTTAACGGGCTTTCAAAAATACTGGAGCCAGTTTTTAGATATTTCCTTACGCCATGGTTATGCATCGCATCGCCCGCTTATTATTGGATTATTATTTATTATTGCCGGTTGCTTTATTTTTAGCTGGGCAAATGAAGAAAACCTGTTTGTCTATAAAAAGAAACAAGAAGCTTCGGTCAGTTTTAATTCGGTAATGTACTCTATTGATTCTTTTGTACCTATAATAAATTTTCACCAACAAAATGCACGCCTACCCAAGTCGGGTCGGCAGTGTACGCTGTTTGAAGCAAAACGAGACTGCGGTAGCTTGCTGTCAGTTTACTTCTGGGTTCATATTGTAATGGGTTGGGTAGTCAGTTCATTGTTTGTAATGAGTTTTACTAATCTGGTAAGAAAGCATTAGCTAATCGCTATGTATAAAAAACTGAGTGAAAGCCAGTTACGCACTTGTGATTGCGAAGTGCGTAACCCTGGATAAAGCTAGATGATGCTACAGTGAAAATTAACAAACAGCCTGAAATAGTAGCGTTAATACCGCATGATAAAATTAAGAAATAATTAAATCGTCGCTATATGCACAAAACCTAGTGTATATAACACCGTGGCAATTAAAGAGCTAATCGTTCTGACATGGTTCCAGCGGGTCCATTTATATAAATAGGCCTGCCAGCTAGATTCTGAGAATTTACTTTCAACTGGTATGTTTGCCAATTTATTATTTAAAGGAACATTCTTAATGGCTGTAACCAGGAAGGTGCCTATAAAATAAAAAAGCGAAGCCGAAAAAATGTACACGGCGTAAGGCTGTTGCCACTGTGTAACCGATTTAATCGCGAGCATAAAGGCAATGACTGCTGTTATAAAAAATGATCCCAGAAAAAAAGGATTTAACACAACTATATTTATAGACTGCATCGCCTTCATACCTGCCGGAAAAGGTATCTCCTTTAATGCTTTCATTACAAAATTTGAAAATGTAAAGAAGATACCGGCCATCAATGACGATCCAACCAGCGCCAGAAAAGTAAAAGGAAATAATGCCAGTTCCGTCAGGCTAAACATTATGCGATTTTCCAGGAGTCTGTTGATGCCATCCCGGCAGCAAATTCAGAAAAATCACGGGGCTCACGACCAAGTGCTTGTTGCACACCGTCTGTTGTATATTCATTTCTACCATCGAGGACAGTTGCAAATAAGTATTCCAACAACCAGACAATGTCAGCAGGAATACCGGTTTGTACGGCACCATGAATAAATTCAGCAACGGTAATTTGCTGGTAGTTGATATTGCATCCGGTTGCAGATGCGATTTCCTGAATAGCCTGAGAAAAAGTCAGTAACCTTGGGCCGGTTACTTCATAGATTTTATTTTCATGGCCTGTCTCAGTCAGTGCGGCAACGACAACATCAACAATATCTTCGATATCAATAAAAGGTTCTTTAACTTCACCTGCTGGTAGAGTGACGGTACCTCGACTTATCATTTCCGCAAAGGCTCCTTCCGAAAAGTTTTGCGCAAACCAGCTAGCACGCACTACCGTCCAGTCAATGTTTGGTCGTTGAATTAATGATTCGCAGTGTTGGGCTTCATCTTCACCGCGGCCCGATAGCAGCACGACACGTTTAATATTGTTCTTGGCGATATGATCCATCAGTAGCTGAATTGCTGTGGCTGAACCGGGAATTGCGAGGTCGGGCGCATAATTAATATAAACCGAAGTAATGCCGCTAAGAATTTCGTCCCAGTTGTATGGATTATTCCAGTCAAACCCGGGAGCCTGCGCCCGTGATCCAATGCGAACAGCAACGCCGCGATCGGTTAGTTGTTTAACAATTCGTTTACCGGTTTTGCCGGTTCCGCCTAAAATCAATGCTTTATCTTCATTTAAGGTTAGATTTTCCATTAGTTTGTCTCCTTTTGTTCGATACATAGTCTGAATAATGTAGTTGCTTTACACCGTGTCAATTGACACTATGTAAACCTTATGCAATACTTTACAGTATGTCAAGTAAAAATATCGATACACGCAAAAAAATTCTGCAAGTCGCTGCAAAATTACTCGTCGAAAACAAAGGAAGTGGCGTCAGGATGAGTGATATTGCCAAGGCAGCCAGTCTCTCTCGCCAGGCCATCTATCTTCACTTTACGACCCGCGCCGAATTACTGGAGGCCACAACCAAATATTTAGATGAGATATTTCAGATTGATAAGCGTCTTGCTCCATCGCGTGCAGCAAAAACGGGCGTTGAAAGACTGGAGCGCTATATCGATGCCTGGGGTAACTATATTCCCGAGATTTACGGCGTCGCCCATGCGCTTATGTCGGTAAAAGATACCGATGATGCCGCAGCGGCTGCCTGGAACGAGAGAATGTATGCTATGAGGGATGGCTGTCGGGCGGCGGTTGAAGCGCTGGCGAATGATGGCAAACTCAATCCTGCGCTTGCTCAAGATGATGCAATTGACCTGCTTTGGACATTACTTTCAGTTCGAAACTGGGAAAACCTGACGCTTGAATGTGGCTGGTCGCATCAGAAATATATTGACACGATAACGCTGGGCGCAAAACGAATTCTTGTACAGGCTGGTTAAAAAAGTATCTGGCTGGGTGCTCAATAACGGCTATTAGTGATGAGTTCCATTTACCTCATTTGGCCTATCAGTCATTAGCTCTGCAAGGCAAGTTGTTATTCAGTCGATGAGTCTCAAGAAACAGAGTTGCCCTGCTGTTCTGTCTGAAATTCTGATATCTCTTAAAATCCTGGGCCAGTAATTACTATTGCCGCTTTCTCTTGTAGCATCGTTATACTATTATCAATATAAAGCACTTTAAAAAACAATAATATCGTTTTGTGCCTGTCCGACAGGTTGATAGTAAAACAAAAATAATGTCTTAATATAATCATTTAGCAACGAACAAGATTAAAAATGAGTTTGCACGCTCGTGAGTAAAGCTTGTTTAAAAGGATGGATACTATGGAAAACAGTGCCATTGCAAAAGAAATAGCGAGCGAAATTATAAACAGAAAAGTTTATTCACGCTTTGATTACATACTCAATCATATACTGGTTTTTTTAACGATCATTACCAGTTCCTTTGCCGGTTTTGCACAATTGTTTGATTACAAGGACGCCAATGTTATTGCGGCCGTTGCGGCAACCCCAGCGTTTATTTTACTACTGCAAAAAACATTTAAGTGGGAGCAGCGTGGCGAATGGCACTGGGATTATCGTCGTCGCCTGATTGCTATATACAGGGAAATGCGTGATCAGGGTCTGCCCTCTGAAGAAGCCAGTAAAAAACTAAACCAACTTGAAGAACAACTTGCCGGTAGTTTCCCGGGATTAAATACTCAAGCGAGTAAGGAAGAGTAGCGAGAGCCAGTGAAATGAAACAGTTGTTATTAATTACGAGTCTGTTTGTTGTTTGTATTAATGCTAATGCTAATGCCAATATTTATAAATGTGTAAATAGTGAGGGGTTAACTATTTTTAAAGATAGCCCTTGTAACAAAGCCGACAAAATTCGCAAGATTATTAAACCGGATATTGAGTATGACAAAGAACTAGACGTTGAAATTATCGTAGACAACAAAGGCCCATTAGGTAAAAACCTGTTAAAAAATTCAAAATTTGAGAACAAACTTTTAGACTGGAAAGTCCCGTTGGGCGCGTTCTGGACAGCTAAAAATGGATTTAATCAAACGGGTGCGTTGGTTATTCAGGCTAAAAAACCACCAAGAGATAAATATATTCACGAAACCAAAGTACAACAGTGTGTATTACTGGGCGAAGGCGAAAAATTTGGTTTGTATGCCCGCTTCAGGCATACCATTGCGCCAGAGAAAACACACGCCAATCGTGCCAATGTCGTCTGGTATGAGTCAGCGGATTGTACTCGCGGTGGGCAATATGGTGGCTATATTGAACCAAAACAATATGTTGCGGGCTGGCAACATTTACAAAACAATTATTTAAAGCCGGCACTTGGCGCAAAGGCGGTGCTAATCTCTATAGTGCAACGGGCGCGTTATGCTGGCGGATCGAAAGCGGTATGGGACAACATTGAATTTATGGCAACGGAAATCCATAATCAATCAAGCGCGGTTAATAAGCAAGAAACATCTGCTCAAAGAAAAATACAGGATGAATACACCTTATCTATCGGCAAAAATTATTTGCTCAATGCTGATTTTAATAATGATGTAGCGGTATGGCGGCCAGGTTGGAAAACAAGCTGGTCTGGAATACAGGGCGATAAGTTACCAGGCTCAGCGCAGGTTGATGCAATATCAAAAACGGGTGGCATAGGTAGTGGCGCCTTTTCCCAATGTGTCAATATAGGCCATAACTTAAAGTTTATTTTAGGTGCCAGTTTCAAACGAGATGAAAATTCCTCTCAAAAAGGTGGTGGGCGACTTCGCTTAAGCTGGTATGGTGGAAATAATTGCACCGGAAGGGGGAAAACTGATACCCATTGGGCAGATCCAAAGTATATACAAGGCTGGCAGAAGTTGCTGACAAAAAAATTGACTGCACCTTATAAGGCTAAAAGTGCCTTAATTGAAGTAATACAATCGGTAGCCGATAAAGGACGCTTCACAGCATACTGGGATGATATCTATTTTAAAGCTGTTAAATAAATATGTATGAACATAGAAGATTAGCAAAAATTCAGAATAAGGAGCAGGTTCGATGTGGAAAATAATTAATAGCCCGATCATTATAGCCGTTATCATTATTGGTTCGCTAATTGCGTATGACCGTTCGCGCAATAGTACGGCTGCAATGGAAATGCGTGGCATATACAAAGAGTTATTATCGATAAGTGAAGATGCAACCAGCGACCTGGAAAAGAAAAAAGTTATTACAAATTTTGTAAAAGAAGCTGGTAAACAGTTTCGAGACGGATTTAGCTCATTTAATAGCGAAGAGAAAAAAAAGAAACAGGCTAGTCAAAATAAACATCATTTCCAGGTAAAAAAACAAATTAAAATTACCAGCCCCAAAGTTGTTGAAACCAAGCGCTATTCAAAGCTACAAAAAGCGATCGTCTATCAGGTTATAAATAATAGTCAGGAATATCTGAGCAAGGTTGGTCATACTATTGAGTTTTATTACGAAGGCGAATTGCTGGATGTAAAAGATGAGTGGGGAAATATAAAACTTGCCCCGGGAGACAGAAAATCATATTCATATAAAATCGATAATGAAAAGCTGATTTTTAATAATGTAAAAATAGTGTTAGGTGATATTGCTATCATGCCAGTAGCGGAGTAAAGAGAATAAATAGTCTGTAATAATAGGGAGATTTGATATGACAAAAAAAATACTATCAATTGATGGCGGCGGTATTCGTGGTATTTTGCCCGGACAAATCCTGGTAGTGCTCGAAGAAAAACTTAAAGCAAAAACAGGTAATGACGGCGCGCGAATAGTGGATTTTTTTGATATGGTGGCAGGGACCAGTACGGGCGCCATACTGAGTGCAGCCTATGTATGCCCAGACGGTAATGGCAAGGTTAAGTTTACTGCCCAGGAAGCGTTAAATTTTTACCTTGATGAAGGTGACGATATATTCGACGTTGGTTTCTGGCAAAAACTCACTTCAATGGGTGGATTAACTGATGAAAAATTTTCCGCCAAAGAACTTGAGCGGGTACTCGATAATGCTTTTGGAGAAACAAAACTAAGCGAGTTATTAAAACCAACCTGCTTAGTGTCGTACGATGTCAGCAAGCGTTTGCCGATAATTTTTACCCAGCACGATGCCGTTAAAAAAAATAAAGACTTTCTGGTCAAAGATGTATTGCGTGGTAGTTCAGCCGCACCAACCTATTTTGAGGCTGCGCGAATTTATTCGATACCACCGGAAAAGAAAAAATATGTCCTGGTCGATGGCGGTATGGTTGCGAATGACCCGACGCTATGCGCCTATTCAGAAGCATTAAATACCTTTGATGATGTAAACGGTATAAAGGATATGGTGATATTTTCAATTGGCACCGGGAAAAATCTTAAACGTTATTCATATTCGCAAATAAAAGACTGGGGCCCACTAAGTTGGGCAAAGCCATCGATTGATATTGCGCTGGAAGGTGGCCCACAAATGATAGAGTTTCATATGGAAAATATTGCCTCAACTGTTCCCGGCTCGAAATTTTATCGTATACAGCCTGAGCTTTTCGGAGCAGATACCTCACTCGATAATGCAAGTCGTGATAACCTGGATGCACTGCGTGATGCGGGGATGGAAAATGCAAAGATACATGATGCCCTGCTGGATGAAATTGTAGATGTGTTAGTAAATTAAAAGAGACTTACGTTGTCATATAAAAACCAATTAATAAACGAACTAAACTTAACGGACATATAATGCTAAATATAAATGTACTTATTAGCGCAATTATAATGACAATTATTTCAGCCGTTATTTGCCATCAGGTAGCCCGACGGCGAGGAGCAAAGGCTGTTTTCTGGGGAACAATGGGGGTTATCTTTGGCCCCTTCGCTATTCCATTTGTATTCTTGAGTAAAAAAACAGAAAAAAAATAAACGGTTCTGGAAAATAAGGCATCTATAAAATTAAACGCCGTTGTTTTGTAACATATTGATTTTAAGTAAGAATGTATAAACTGGGGTGTATCTGGAATAAGTCCAATTTAAAATTATTCTCAAATAATTTTTAAAGTAAATAACTTATTGATTTAATTGACGATCTGCTACCTAAATCAACACACTCAAAATAGTAAAACTGTATAATTTACAGACTTTGCCGATAAAAGACGAAGGAACTCGTTAAATTATGAGGCAGAGTGTAATGATTAATAATTCATTCAGAAAACAATCTATCCTTCCCTTTGTTATTGCCCTGCTCATAAGTCTGCCGGTATCAGCAAATAAAGAGCTGACCATCCTTAATTGGTCGGAATATATGGATCCCGACTTAATTAAAAAATTCGAAGCAACGACCAACATCAAAGTAAGAATGACCTACTACGAGTCAGATGATATTCGAGACGATATGCTGATAAATACCAATGGAAAAGGTTATGACATTGTTGTTACCAACGGACCTGGTATTAAAAAGTATTACAAGAAAAATTGGCTGGAAAAAATTAACCATAAAGCCATGCCAAATATAAAATATATTGCTGAGAAATGGCGCACAGCATTTAGTCAATCTAAAGAATATGCGGTGCCGTATTTTTGGGGTACCACAGGTATTGCATACCGTAAAGATCTGGTAAAGAAACAAGTTACTAGTTGGTTAGATTTTTTTAAGCCAGAACCTGGATTAGAAGGAAAACTATCTGCCCCAAAATCATCAAAAGACCTTATAGGTATGGGTTTAAAAGCACTGGGGTATTCTGCCAATAGTGAAAGTAAAACTGAGCTGAAAAAAGTAGAAAAATTATTAAGAGAACAAAAAAAATATATGAAAAATTATATTTATATGACGCTTGATAATAATTCACCGTTGATAACCGGTGAAATAGTTATGACGCTTGCATATAGTGGTGATGCATTGGTACTTACAGAGCTAGATGAAAATATAAAATATATCGTTCCTAAAGAAGGTGGAAATATATGGGTAGACTATATGGTGGTTACTAAAAAATCGACCAATAAAGACAATGCATGGAAGTTTTTAAATTTTATAAATGAACCCAAACACGCAGCGCAACTAGCAAACTTTGTATATTACGCCACGCCAAATAAACAGGCTGAAAAATATTTATCGAAAGACTTTTTGCAGGATAAGATTATCTATCCACCAGAAAACATTTTAAATAAGTCTGAATATTATCGTTCCATTCATGGTAATGCCAAAAGGTTTAGAAATATAATATTTGGATCAATCGTAAGATAGTGTTTAATCTTCAAAGAAAAATAACTCTTTTAATACTGCCTATTGTATTGGTAGGTATACTTGTGATGGGAATTAGTGCATATGTGTTAATGAAATCAATTATAGAAGAAAATTTACACGAAGAGTTAGAAGCAATTATTGGAAATGTCACGCTTATAATTAAAGAAAAAATAAAGGTTGCAGAATCGAATATTGATTTATTTGCTCAAAATGATTTTGTAAAGCGTTATGCGCTTGCAAGTCAAGATGAAAGATATGATCTGTTGCAAGAACCATTGATCCGTCTTTTCATAACTTACCAAAAGGCATACCCCGACTACTATGAATTGAGATTCATTACAAAAAAAGGTTTTGAAGATACTCGTATAAATAATCTGGGGATAGAAAATAAAACAGAAGATGAGTTTAATTCTGAAATATTCAAGAGAATACAACAATCTCAATCTGATACTTATAGCGGCTTTCATGTCAACAAGGATAATGATGTGCTGGCACTGCATGTAATAAAGAAAATTATAATTCGCGATAATAGTATTGATAATATTTCAGCAAAACCTACGTTAAGAGGCTATTTGGCGGTTACGATATCGTTAGATTTTATTAAAGATGTTATTAACAAACAGAAAGTCCTCGACAATGGATTTATATTTAGTGCTGATAATTACGGCACCATTCTTTCAACTGAAATGCATAAGGCTAAAATTAAAGAGTTACCATTAGATATTAACAATCAATTTATAAGTTCAGCTAAGCAATTAAAAAATAGTTCCCGTGATTTTTTTCAAAGCGCCAGATTGATTGAGGGTCTGACGATATATGGTTATATCCCTTACTCAGATCTGGAAATAAAGTATAGAACATTTGGTAAAATAACGGTTATTACAACCATTGTTATTTTGTTGCTGGCACTATTTTTAGTTTATTCAGTATTAAGAAAGATGATTGTTAAGCCGGTTATAGCACTGGATAATGCAGCACAAACTATGGCGACAGGTAGCCTGGATATAAAAATTGATCTAAAACAAAATGATGAGCTGGGTAAGCTGGCTGAATCATTTAATCACATGGCAGCAAACTTAAGAGAATTAAATGAGTATAATAATTTTATTGCACATCATGACAGCTTAACAGGATTACCAAACAGGTTAATGTTTCATGAGTATCTCTCAGAAGTTATCGAAAATGCCAAACGTTATAAAATAAAATTTGCCATTATATATATTGACTTGGATAATTTTAAAAAAGTAAACGATTCTCTTGGGCATCAGTCAGGGGACCTTCTATTAAAAGAAGTGTCGATCAGGATTGCGACCTGTTTGCGTGATGGCGACAAAATGAAAGAGACTAAAAAAGACATGCCTGGAGATATGCTGGCACGACTTGGAGGAGATGAGTTTATTGTTTTTTTACCCTATATACAGAGTCCCTACGATGTCAGTCAAATAGCGGAAAGAATTTTAGAGGCACTTGGCAGTTCAATTAAAATTGAAGGACATAAGGTTTATACCAACGCGAGTATGGGAATTACGATATTCCCGGAAGATGGCGAAGACGAAAACATATTAATGCGAAATGCGGATATCGCAATGTATTATGCGAAAGACAAGGGTAAGAATAATTATCAATATTTTTCAAGTGATCTCAATAATGTAATTGCAAGAAGGGTAATAATCGAAAATAAACTACGAAAAGCAATTAAAAAGAATATTCTTGAATTACATTACCAGCCAAAAATTGATACACGTACCTCAGAAATTATTGGAGTCGAAGCCCTGGTGAGGTGGACGGATAAAGACGAAGGTAATATATCAACCGTTGAATTTATCAATATTGCTGAAGAAACAGGATTAATTATAGAAGTTGGGGAATGGGTTATTAATGAAGCCTGTAAACAGATAAAGAAATGGGAGGGAGTATTTGATTCACAATTACAGGTATCGGTGAATGTTTCCAGTATACAGGTCGACCGTAGCGACCTTATCGGTACCATTAAAAATGCATTGGAAAATTATAAAATTGACCCAGCCTTACTCGATATTGAATTAACTGAAAGTGCCCTGATGCGCGCGAGCAAGAATTCAATTGAAGTGCTTAACAATATTCGTAGACTAGGTGTATCTATATCACTGGATGATTTTGGTACGGGTTACTCATCGCTTAGTTATTTGCGTGAATTCCCCATCGATACATTAAAAATAGACCGTAGTTTTATTAAGGAAATAAGTGAGAATAATAAAGAGGCAAAACTCGTTATGGCAATAATATCGATGGCGCACTCGCTTGATTTAAAAGTCGTTGCAGAAGGTGTTGAGTTGAAATACCAATACGATTTCTTAAAAGAAAAAAACTGCGACATTATCCAAGGTTATTATATTAGTAAACCAGTACCTAAAGAAGAACTTGTAAACAGGTTTAGTTTAAATAACTATAAAAAAGATTTGTTATTACAAGTGCAATAACCCTTACGTTTGCATCTGTTTATCGTCAAAAAGATACCGTAATATTTGCAAAACCAGTTTATAAAGAGGCGAGCCATGACAAACGAAAATACGCATTCAAGTGAAACCACTGCAATTTGGAAAAATCACGTCACTGCACCGGATACACCGAAAGGCTTTACCTTGAGAACAACTTATCCGGGCAATCCCGATGGTGTTGAAGTTATGTTGGAGCGCTGGCAGGCTGGCTCCGAAGAGCCACCCCACTCCCACCCCGGCGATGATATGACTATAGTAGTAGAAGGCAAAATGGCCATTCAATTTTTTAAGAAAGTTGCCGGTGGATTAGAGGCCGATGGTGAGCAGGTGATATTGAATGCGGGTGAAACGGGTTATATTAAGGCTAACCGTATTCACGATGCGAAATACCTGGAAGATTGTAAGCTAGTGTATGCACATGATAAAGCATTTGGATTCGTAGCAGAAGGATAAACGTTTTTTCGACATTGAGGGCAATCTAAATTTAGCGCTACAGTGAATAGCACTTACTATTTTTTTAGCTTGCCAGTAAATGGCCAGTGAATGTTTATTTGTGCTTAACCCTGAGTATATTCTTCAATAAGCTCTACGAGTTGTTCGTGTAAATGTTCCTCAAAATCGTCCAGATCTTTAGACATTTTTTCAAGGTATATTCTTGCCTGCTTATTGCTTAAGCTTTTATTATTTAGTTTGTATTGAATCTCATCTAACGATTTATCATGTCGGGGAATAACTTCCCAACTAACATAGTCGGCATCAATCGTTGCTATCTTTGGGTGCGCAAATTGGCAAAACGCGTCGATATGCTCACCGCCTGTGGGCCCAAGACAACCCGGCTCGACTCTAAAGATAACCGTCAGTTTTTTTTCTTGTGGTATGGGTTGTTCAATTTGCATTTTATCAACTCACCACCTTGAGCTCAGGTAATTCAAGCCAGCCACATTTGTTTGCAGTCGCCGCTGACATGGTAGGGAAAGGCAGCGGGTTGTCAGTAAAACAACCACTCGCGATACCGGTCATTTCTGCGATACCTGGAATGCTGGAAAACCTGGAAATTTTCCAATACAGCGTTGTGCCACAGGAACGACAAAAATATCTTTGTTGTTCAGTTTCCTCATTGGTTATATTGTAAGATCTTGTTTCTCCTTTTTTGTTTTTAACCTGTGAGTCAGCAAAGTAAGCAGAAATACCAAACGTACTTCCTGACCTTTTTTTACAGTCGCTACAACTACATACGATATGCAGTTTTGGATCGCCCCCAACCTCTATAGTCGTTTGGCCACAACAACACGATGCAGTTCGATTCACTCATGCCTCCTTTTGGTGCAGGATCTCATCGCCATAACACGCATCGATACTTCGGTATATACGTATGACTAGACCGCGAACATTCATTAAATATAGACCATTTTTAATAGGTTACTATTTTAATAAACTATTAAATTTTAGCTTATGTACCTTTTCAGACATTCATTTGGAGACAAACCTGTATAATAAAATAGCCTAACGAATAGCAGTTATATTAAGCAACAGGAGAAAATAATATGTCCGTTGAGAGAGCAATGTTTTTATTTGCCGGCATTATGATTATGTTGACATCCCTACTCGCCTTATTCCATAACCCATTGTGGAACTGGGTTACCCTTTTTATCGGTTTCAATGCTTTTCAAAGTTCCTTTACCGGTTTTTGTCCTCCAGCATGGTTAATGAAAAAAATGGGTATGAAAACCGAATCCGAGCTTGCTCTCAGTCATTAATTAGCCCCCTGCCTGGCCAGTGCTCGTTGGCACTGGCCCCTTACAAGTACCCTTTTGCTAAAATCTGATAAACTGATCTAATTTAATATATTTAACACTTTCAATAATTTAACCAAATGAAAACCGAACGGCTGCTAATGCGTCAATGGCGTGATGAGGATTACCCCTTGTTTGCAAGCATGGGAGTCGACAAACAGGTCATGCGTTATTTCCCCGAGCTTTTATCTCGCCAGGAAAGTGACCGGCTTGCCGGGTTGATTCGGAGCAGGATTGAAGAAAATGGTTGGGGTTTCTGGGCGGTCGAGCTGCTGGAGACAAAAGAATTTATCGGCTTTGTTGGTATTAATATACCTCACTATGAAATTCCAGTGTCACCCTGCCTCGAAATAGGCTGGCGATTAGCCAGAAAATATTGGGGGCAGGGTTATGCAACGGAAGCGGCAAACAAAGCATTAGCGTTTGCCTTTACTCAACTCGATTACGATACAGTGTATTCATTTGCCGTAAAAGAGAACATCAAGTCGCAGGCAGTGATGCAACGCCTGGGGTTGGAAAAAATGGATATCGTATTTAATCACCCGATGGTGCCAGAAGACTCCGATTTAAGTGAACACGTTCTTTATCGTATTCGCAAACAGTGCTGGCTAAAAAATAACTTTTTATAATTTAATTAACATGAAAAGTAATCCAGAAAAAATTCTTGAGAAACATCCTAAAACGGTTCATTCAGAAATGAAAAAGGTACTGTCGCATACACAACGCCCGGATGGTGAGTGGATTGTTAATTCGTTGATGATAGAAGGCTGCGAAGTTCCTTTTAAATATAAACGCAAGAAACCCTATAAAAACCTGAAAGGCCAGCGAGTAAATTTAACGTATTATCCGGTAACCGAAGTTGTAGCGGGTATGTCATTTGAAGTCATGAATGTGGTCAGGATAAAAATAGCTTAAGCCTGATGCAATCTATTGATACTCATCAGTTTAATAAAATAGCCGAGACGATTAGTGGCGCTGGTTATTGTGTCGTTGATAAACTTTTTCAATCTGAGTTTTTAGATAACCTATTGGCACGAATAACATCAATTCCTCCCGAGCAGTTAAAAGCTGCAGCTATAGGTCGTGGAGAATTAAAAAATACCAATCTAACAATTCGAAGTGATTCTATTTATTGGTTGAATAAGGCCAATGAAACCGATAAGGATTTTTTAGCCTGTATGGATCAGCTTCGTTTAGCAATCAATCAGGCTTTATATTTAGGCTTATTCGATTATGAGGCACACTATGCTACCTATCAGTCGGGTGACTTTTATAATAAGCATATCGATAGTCTTAAAGGATTAAGTAATCGTGTTTTATCAACGGTTCTGTATTTAAATAAAGGCTGGCAACCTGAAAATGGTGGCGAGCTGATTCTTTATGATGCAGACGATAACGACAAAGTCCTTAAAACCATACAACCAGTATTTGGTCGGTTGGTGATATTTTTAAGTGAGCAGTTTCCACATGAAGTACTGGCGTCTAATCAACAGCGTTATAGTATAGCCGGTTGGTTTCGATTCAATGCGAGTGATTCTACTCATATTGATACACTTGAGTAAGCTTGCTTTTGATTTTTGTGGATTTTCGATTAAAACACTAGCATTATGATTGTTTAGTCGCTTAAGTTTCTTAAGATATAAATTAAAACATGGCAGTATAATGAAGGTACGTCCTGCATGGGTTAACCTGTTTGGGTTAACCTGTTTAGGTTAATTCGTTTGGGTACTCTTATAACCTAGTTTAGACAATCCCTTTTCTATATACTTATTTCAAGTATTAACACAATGTGGAGGGAAATAAATGAAAAAATTACTTGCAGGCTTTTTTTTATATAGTTTTATGACTTATGCAGTTGCTGCGTTTATTAATAATGGAGATAACACAACTACCGATACTTCAACCGGATTAGATTGGTTGGCGCTTACTGTAACGCAATCGTATAGCTACGACGACGCGGTAACAAATAACCCAGGTTGGCGTTATGCAGCTGAAAACGAAGTTTATACGATTTTCGATTCTATTTTCGTCAATTTCGTAGATACTCTTGGATTTGGATATGATACTAATTTAGCTGGGCAATCTGCAGAGCTAGCTGTATTCCAATCGATTTTTGGTATCACGGGTTCCGCTGGGGATAGAAGTTACGGGTTTTTTAAAGACAGTGCGGGTAATATACGTACTGCTGGGTACGACGGTAACATTTATCGAAATTACCTTTTTGGTAGTGCCTCTAATACGTCTGCAGGGTTTGGTACATTTTTAGTTCGTACGAGTAGTGTTCCGGAAACTCCAAGCCTCGTACTTATGATCTTTGGTCTGTTAGGTTTATTCGTTACAGCTAGACGAAAAGCTTAAGCAAAGTACTTTGGTTATAAGTTTAGAAATCCCGCCATTGAGCGGGATTTTTTGTTGGAACTTTATCCTATTTGTTATTAAATCCAGAAATATATTTGAATAAAAGCCAGCTAATATAGAAGGTAGTTTAGTAATATTAGATTCTGCTTGATGCACTAATCACTTAAGAGTCTATAGGTTAAGCTCTTTTATTTTACGGGTTAAGGTATTACGTCCCCAGCCGAGCAGTACTGCTGCATCCTGACGGCGGCCACCGGTTTTCTTTAGCGCAGATTCGATCAGTATTTTTTCAAACTGCGGCGTGGCGGTGCTAAGAATATTTTTCTCGTTTTTATTAAGTTGCTGATCAACCCAGAGCTTTAATGACTCAGTCCAGTTGCCTTCGGGTGTCGAAGCAGGTTCTTTATCCAGTAGCTCCGGCGGTAGATCTTCTATAGTAACTTCCTGTGAGGGTGTCATAACGGTTAACCAGCGACAGGTATTTTCCAGTTGTCGTACATTACCCTGCCAGCCAAGCTGTGAAATATATTCTTCGGTTTCTGGTTTAAGTATCTTAACTTCTACATCAAGTTCAGCTGCGGCTTTTTTAAGAAAGTGGCGCGCCAGTAAAGGAATATCTTCACGCCGTTCTTTTAAAGAGGGGATATGAATACGAATAACATTCAAGCGATGGAATAAATCTTCGCGGAAGTCGCCAAGCTTAACGCGGTTCTCAAGGTTTTGATGGGTAGCTGCAATAATACGCACATCGACTTTAACCGGTTGGTGTCCCCCTACTCGGTAAAATTCGCCGTCGGCCAGTACTCGCAATAAACGAGTTTGCAGTTCGGCCGGCATATCGCCGATTTCGTCAAGAAACAAGGTGCCGTTATTCGCTTGTTCGAAACGACCTTGTCGTAAATTTTGCGCACCTGTAAAGGCACCCTTTTCGTGGCCAAATAATTCTGACTCCAATAAGTCGCGTGGTATAGCTGCCATGTTTAATGCAATAAAAGGCTGTTCGGCCCTGGGGCTATGTCGATGTAAGGCATTAGCAACTAACTCTTTCCCCGTGCCAGATTCGCCGTTAATTAAAACGGTAATATTCGATTGCGACAGGCGACCGATAGCGCGAAACACTTCCTGCATGCTACTTGCTTCACCAATAATTTCACTGACATTTGAATCATCGTTGGCAGGTTGTGTTTGTAATGATTTGTTTTGATTGATAGCACGTTGCGCGAGTGATACGGCATCGTCTACATCAAATGGTTTTGGCAAATATTCAAAAGCTCCACCCTG